>Ga0070731_10000148_pt1 | contig 129537 bp, 94 predicted proteins | sample Coa_R1_2_FD_66448 | JGI IMG/M metagenome (GOLD analysis project Ga0070731, IMG submission 66448) | Surface soil microbial communities from Centralia Pennsylvania, which are recovering from an underground coalmine fire - Coalmine... | ecosystem: Environmental > Terrestrial > Soil > Unclassified... | reverse complement strand
GTCGGATTGAGATCATCGACGAGGTACTTGGTTGTTACGCCATTCACGGTTTTCGAGACCCGGTTCCCGTCGCCATCATACACGAGCGTGACCGTGCTTCCCATCGAAACGAGATGATTCTCGGCGTCGTAGGTGAAGGTCTTGGCTCAGTGATTGACGACGCTATTTGCCATGCGCAGTCCACCCGCGCGCAGAATGCCCGGAACATTGAAATGCTGCAGGTAGTCGGCATCGGCGTCCATGGCAGGAACATTCGTCACGTGGAGCTTAACCGGGATTTTGCAGACCGCAGCGGCAAAGGTAGCCCAAACAGCCGCATCGCCAGTCGCGAAGACTTCGACCCCCTGATTGTTTCGCGTTGCATACACGATCGCTGTGACGATGTCCTGTACGCGGGCCGCATCGACACTTACATTGAATGTAAGGAATTTGGGAAACCCAGCGGCTGCATTCGCCATTTCCTCGTCGTCGGCATCGGCAGCTGATTTAGGCGCCGGCTTCACAGCAATGTCGCCGTGGCGCGGGGCTTTTGTGGTTCCAGTCTGAAAAACGTCGAGCAACAGAATCGGTCTGCCGTTCTTGTCGAGTTGTTTTACTGTGTCCGTTTGGAGCGCGGCAGCCGATCCGTTGGGATTCACGACAACTGCCGGAACGCCTCGTCCCGCGATCCATATTCCCGGCACTCGATCCTTCTTCGATGCGCGACTCAGGACGATCGAGCGGTCATGCACGTCGGCCATCACGTCGCGAGGTACTTCGACTGTGAGCGTCTGTCGCAGCCGTTCGCGGAGGAATGTCGAGTTTTGCACCTGTTCATTCTGCGACTGCGCAAGCTTCTTCCAAAGAGCGAATACACCATCCAGATTGAGGGCACCGGCCGGCAGCGTGCGATTCGAGAGCACGGTCAGATCCTGGAGCATCGGCACGTCGATGTTGGATTCGGTTAGAGTTTGCTGATCGCTTAGTCCCGGATGATGTTTTGCAAAGAACCGGTATACGGCCTCGCGGCTCAGGCGATTGAAATTGTGCTCTGCGTCAATCTGAACGACTTCCACCTGATCGTGCTTGCCGTACAGGTCATAAATTCGTTGGATCGCAGGGAACTCCTCTTTCGGCACATTGCGTGTCCAGTCCCCGGTTGCTGACACCAGCAGCATGGGTTTGGGCGCGAACATCGCGGCAATCTCGACATTGCTCGTATCGATCCGCAGTCCTGGGGCGTTCTCGCACAAATCTCCACCCTGCATGATGGCCGAGACCATGTTGACCGGCGATGCAAACTGGACGCGATCATCCACAGCAGCCAGCAGGAAGGTTTGGGTGCCACCGCCGGACGCTCCGGTCACGCCCAGCTGGCTGGCGTCCACGTCATCCAGCGAGGCAAGAAAGTCAAGCGCGCGGATGGAGTCCCACAGTTGCAGGCCCAAGGGTCCAAACGACCATAGGCGTTGATCGGCGCTGCCGAATCGATGTGGAACCTGGATCGTGTCGGTGTAGCCCACCATGTCGTAGGCGAATACGACGTATCCCTGGCGCGCCAGGCTAATTCCGAGAGACGGCCCCGAATAGACGGCGTCGTTTTGAAGACGCCCGTACGGCCAATGACCCTGCGGATTGAGAATGCCGGGATGCTTCGTTTGTTCGTTGCGAGGGCGGTAAAGGTTCCCGCCGAGCCAGAATCCGGGCAGGGTTTCGATCAAAACCTTTTCGATGGTGTAATCTTTCGCCACAACCTTGCCGAAGATTTGCGGATGAAGCGGAGTTTTTTCCGGCATCGGCGACAGTCCCGAAGCTACCAGAATCTGATTACGGAGAAATGCCTTGCGTTCTTCCCATTCTTTGAGACTCGCGAAGCGGGGTAACGGAAGATGCGTGTTGGTTGTGACGATCTCGGAGTTGCGTGCGTCCTGCGTGGGAGCTTGAGATCCGGCATCTTCGGCTCGGATCGGCGCCATCGTCGCGCAGGACAAACAAAGAACTGCAAGGGGGAGCACTCGACCGCGCCAGGGGTGCTCATGGCACGCATGTTTCATGGGTGATCCTTTTGTTGTGGTTGGCCGTCCCCGAGGAAAATCGACCACCTTCGTTCCCGGGTTATCGAGAAAGCGGATTCAAGAGAGAATATACCCGCTCAGACCGTTGGAGGCGCCATTCCCGGGCACGCGAGCGCGTGCCTGGATCCGGCATTCGGCGACAAGGATTTGAAGAAACAGGACCGACGACGCGAATGACCTTCCCAGGCGCTCCGAAGATGCCGCGAGAAGGGCGTACAACGAGCGATGAGGAACGATTGGCTGTCCCCCAGGGATCAGGACAAGTCGTGTTATCAATGACTTGCCTGAATCCGGATGGCAAAGTACCTACAAAAGCACCTGCATCACACAGCCTTCAGTCGCTGTTGGTGATCTGCTCCTGCAACCAGGAGTCGATCTCCTCTTCAATCCAAAAGGATGCGTGGCCCCCGAGTTTGATTGGTCTTGGGAACCGCAGTTCTCGAGGTAATGAGCCGGTTCGCAGTCGATCCGAAGTGGCTGATCTATTTGCCGCCCACCATGTCTCCATCGGAGACATCGAAGCTGGCAGGGCTGCTGGAGCACCCACAAGAAGCCTTCGCCTACTATCGGCACGAAGGCGTACCTCGGGTGATCTGCGAGCAGAAGCACATGGGTTGACGATCTTGTACTGGCAGCGGAATGAGCGAAACATTGTCAGAGCGTTTCGCTCCGAGCAAGTACGTCAGATGTCCTGGTTGTCTATGAAGGGGCGCGTTTCCTGCACTCCATTTGTAATCTTCGAGTCCATGGGTAAGTTCCGATAACTCGGCTACGGTGTAAGCCCGAAGTTGGGAGATCACGCCGTCCCAACAGCACATGAAAGGGACCAGTGGAATCAAGTAGGTCCATAGCAATCGCTTCCATCGGAACGGTCTTATGAACGGCGTTGCAAAGGCCACAAACAGCGGCGTAAGCAGCAGGGAAATGATCGTGAGCAGCCTGCGTTCCGGGATCTCGAAAATGCAGATCGGTTGCCCCGCTTTGACGGCGTCTTCGAGGACTCTCCTTGCCGCTCGCGGCGGAAAGTGATGGAAGGCATTGGAGATGGTACGCAATCCTGCCAATTCAGCCGGTACTTTTGTAGCATCTACGGAGCCAGTGACATAGTGCAGTTTGAGCGGATGTTGAGAGGAGATATAGCGAAATGCAACTAGATCGGGAAACTTGTCGGTCAGAGTGAACTCAACGTCGATACCTTCAGAGGTCAATGCCTCGTATAACGCCAGAACCAGTTCCCCTCGACCGGAGCAGAGATCGACTACGTTCAATGTACCGGTTTGTGCAAACATCCTCCGCAGTAGCGGCATCACAGGCTTGTGCAGAGCGAAACGTACTTCCATAAAACCTAAATAGTCCAGGGCAAGGTTACGAATCGTGTGCGGAAACCATTCCAGATCTTCCAGTTCGAATAGGTGTAATCGTGGTAAAGCCATTTGTTCCCAGTCCTCGTACGACAGGTTGCTTTACTGAGTTCGCTTTCAGACCGGCAGTGTTCTATACGATCCTGTTCCGTGACACGGGTTGCGGAAACCGGTTATCTCGCGCAGTTCGGACGTGCAAACGGAACAGAATAGGCAGGCAGCTCAACACGAATGCGAGCGACGGGGAGTATCTTCGACGCCGATTTAGCAGATCATCCAGAACATTTCGCCGGCTCACGCGAGGGCCAAAAAAGTCGACTTCTTCCTTGAGAGATGCTGTTTTCTGTTGATAGCAGAAATAACAGCTGTGGAGCGAGTGCTTGAGAACTCCCATCGCATATTTCGTAGCGTTCGGAAACAGAGGAAATACCGCCGCGCTCAAGATGACCGCGCTCAGGAAAATGAAAAGTGCTTTCAACACATCGAGCCTGCGAAGCGCAGGAATCGGAACCTGTGCCAGCAGTTCCTCACCCCAGACAGTCACAGCACTGACAATCACGCCAGCAAGTACGATTCGGTCGACGAAGACCCCCTCTAGCGGTGAGAGTCCAAGCACCCGGGTTATTTTCCCCGATAAAAGATCGCTTCGCGTGCAAACAAAGCCGGACAGAGAATATCCCGTACAGCGCTCTACATAATTTTCGAGCCAGCCGCGAGTCCGATCCGACGGCATCCGGAATCCATGAAATATCTCGAGAGCTAACACCTTCTCCTGAATGTGACGGCGATCATCCTGGCTCGCGGTGTCGGGGAGAACGACAATCACGTCAACATCCGATACGTTCGCCGTGAAAGCTCCCTTTGCCGTACTGCCGAAGAGAATTACGCTGATCAAAGGAGCGCCACTTGGCAAACGCAGTTGTGCAATGGCCTCGAGGTACTTCTGGATAGGACCGCTTGAGTTGGGCGTGACCTCGTACCGCGAGAGAATCGCAGCGTCAGGCTCATCCACTCCGCGATACACCGCTGCCCGTTGCTCCTCTTTGTTGCCAGACATAAGGCCATCCTAGTCTTCCTGGTGGAAAATGGCCCGCAATCCATAACGCCCGCCACGCAGACCAAATGCTGCCTATGGCGAGAACGGCTCGGCACGGTTCAATAGCGCCAAGCCGGCCAGCGGTGCGGAATCTACGAAGATCCCTGCGGGTCGGGCTCCAACCCAATCCGATCATTCACCGCGTTGCGGAAACGCTGTTTGCAGCCCAGGTACCATTACCGTTCTGTCGTTTGCACAGAGGCATGCCCAAGAAGGAACTGAATCTGCTCTAGCTCACCCTAGCGCGTTTCTCGGTACCGACACTACGATCACTTCAGGATCGCCCGTGATTCGCCGTTCAACGCCTGCTCGGACATTTTGACAAGCTCCGCGCCGCTCGTGCTTCGGCGTTGCAAAGCACCCGTGGTTGCATCCAGGCGACCGAGTGTAGATTCGATACATGGCGCTCAAGAGAATGGATAACGTAGGAATCGTCGTCGATGACCTCGAAGGAACAATTGATTTCTTTCGAGAGATCGGCCTTGAGCTTGAAGGGCGGGCCACGATCGAAGGAGAATGGGCAGGACGGGTCACCGGACTTGGCGATCAGCGCGTCGAGATTGCGATGATGCGCACGCCAGACGGTCACAGCCGCCTCGAGCTCTCTCGCTTCCTCACGCCACCTGTCATCGCGGATCACCGCAACGCCCCAGTGAACGCTCTAGGCTACCTCCGCGTCATGTTCGCCGTGGACGATATCGACGAGACGCTTGGCAGGCTTCGTAAGCGCGGCGCACAGCTCGTGGGCGACGTAGTCCGGTATCAGGACTCGTATCGGCTCTGCTACATCCGCGGACCTGAAGGGCTCCTCATCGGACTCGCACAGGAACTCAACTGAGCGCGATGCGCCCAGGCTATTTCGAAGGTTGCCCGGGATCGGTCCTCGGAAGTCGGCTTCTCGTCAGTGATCTGGACCGGGGAATGCCGGTCGGGGGCGTAATAACCTCCTTCTCCCCTTCTGCACAATCCCGTGGCTGCATGAGGGACTTCAGGTGCTATCAGGTAACAGCGAGGCGATTCGCTCTTGTAGTCGTTTCTTGTGACCTCGAAGGACTACACTGAACGCTGACTCCGGTGCACTCAAATCTGATCCCTATCTCGCCCTATTTGCTCGCGCATTCAATTCGTGCTGAGGGGCTGTCGTCCTAATTACCGCTATTTTGCCAAGGGATTTCAGCGCCCTATCGTCCGCCGCGTGGCGACAGACTCCAACCTTCAAGCCATGCTATGGGACGAATTGCGGACCACGCAGAATCCGAGTGAACGTGGTAGTTTTCTTTCGCTGTTGGCGTCGGTCGAAGGGATTACCCCTGAACTGCGAGAGCTGTGTCGGACCACATGCGAATCTGTGCCCGATCAACTCGTTGCTTCCGTCGGGATGGATCTCGTGACGGGGTTGCTACAGCCTGTCCGCGAATTTGCTGCGACTTGTTCGCTTGAGGCTCTGATGTCAGTTATCGCGACTGGGTATAGCACATTCTGAGAGGTGGAATACTCGGCTTTTTCATGCGCGGGTGAACACGACCACTCCGTTGGCGGGAATTATAACCGTGGCCGACGCCGGAAAGCCTTGAACGCCTCCTCCATTAGCGGTCACGCCGGAGCCGTTTCCTGCCACGTCGGGGTTCACCCAATTCTGATAGACATCGCTGTTGAAGATCTCATTCCAGAAGCCTCCAAATGGAAAGCCGACCGTGTAGCCCCAGCGGGTCTGTTCGGCGAACGACGCCACAATGATGACATCTTGTCCGGCGCCCTCGAGCCAGCGATGAAAGGCAAGGACACGGTCGAAGTCATTCACGAGAAACGGTCGCACATTCTCGCCGCGAAGGGCGGGATTGAGCCAGCGCAGACGGATTAGATCCTGCGTGAAGCGCAGGTGATTGACCCTCGCCTGGTCGAGGCCTCTGTTGATGCCATCCCACCAGAGCAGAAGTGAGCCTGAGGGGTTCGTGTCCCACTGCTTGTCTTCAAGGAACTCTTGGCCCATGAAGAGATGTGGGATGCCCGGTGCAGTGAGGAGGATCGACATGGCGACGCGCGTGCGGCTGGCCGCGTACCAGGACTCATGATTTGAACCGTCGGCCAGAGTGGGAACGCGCGGCTGGCGGCCATTGTAAACGAGATCGTGGTTCTCGATGCAGGTGACGGCACGCCACGCGTGATCGAGGCCCGGCGGATAGAGCGCGTTAGCAATATCGGTCATTGAGACACTTGCGGAAGCGCCATTGGCCGCGGCTCCCACTGCGTTGCGGAGAGCATTGCGAAGCGCATCCGCCTGTACTACATCGAAGCCGGCTCCGCCCGAGGATGCGGACTGCACGATCGGAGCTTGCGAATTGGGGACGCCGGGCTGGCTGCCCGGCCAGAACTCCGCGTTCTGCAGCAGGCGCGGGTTCGTTGTGCGATTGTTGGTAGTCAGTGTCCGACAGAAATCCCAGCCGCTGCCCAGGTTGCAGGAGAGCAGAATGCTGATCTCGTCGTAGCGAAACCCATCGACGTGGTATTCGGCAAGGAATGTGCGGGCATTGTCGATTAACAACTGGGCAACGGGATTATTCCAGAGCGCGAATGAAAGCCCGCCGGTGCCACGATCCTGATCTGTGAAGTAAAGGCTGTCGTTGTTATTGCCGACGTTGGGCACGCGATCCATGTAGTAGAGGCAGTTGTCGTCGAGGGCGCTGTTCACCTGGAATTTGCCCGCGTGATTGTAAACGACGTCAAGCGCCACTGCGATGCCGTGCAGATGGCAGAGATCGACCAAGACCTTCAGCTGGTTTGGGCCCGTAGCGATGTCGGAGACTTGCAGAGGCGGCTGGCCTTTGGAAGCAAGCAGTCCATTGACTGTAGCAAGATAGCTTGCAAGCAGTACGGGGTTGACGCATACATAGGGAAAGTCAGGAGAGAAGAGGTCCGCGTGCTCATAACCCATGTTCGGATTCTCTTCCTGCTCGTCGATGGGCATTGGCTGCAGCATATTGATGCCGAGCGCCTGAAGGTAGGGGATCTTTCCCACGACGTCGAGGAAGTTTGAAGCAATGCCATTGCGGCTGATGGCGTAAGTGCCGACGTGAATCTGATAGACGATGAGATTCGAGAAATCCGGAGTTTGAAACGCGCCGTCATGCCAGGGATAAGAATCGGGATCGCAGACAATGCCATTGGAATCCGGGAAGCCATTTTCTTTAAGTTGACGGGCATAAGGGTCCCGTTTGTGGCCGCGTGTCGCATTCACCACGTAGAACGTGTACTCGTCACCGGTTTGGGCGTCGCTCTCATATCCGGTCCAATATCCAGACGCATCCTTGGTGAGGCGACCGCTTGCTGCGTTGTTGGCGTATGTATTCGCACCGAAGGCTCCGTTGAGGTAGACGTCGGTTGCACGAGGAACCCAGACGCGGAAAGTGACTCCGCCGCCAGGCACGGGCGTCGCCCCCAGCGGAGTAGGCGGGGCGATATTGGCTTGGGAAAGCATGGAATTCTCCTCTCGCAGCCGAAGTTAGGAGGCCAGATTGTAACCGGGAAAGTGTTCAGACGTGATACAGCCGTTGAACCGTCGAGTGTTACTTTACTCCAGATCGCAATGGCAAATATGAATATTCGCGAGAACGGCGAGAAGCTGGAGGAGCGATGATGGGTGGGACAGGATTCCATGAAGCTCTTCCATATTGAGATGATTGAGAGATTTGAGTGTTGGTACAAGGGAAATCTCGGGGTTGGTGACCAGTTCCACGGATCAACAGCCGTGCGTATCACGTCGTGAGCTAAACCCACAAACGAACTTGGCGCACCACCGCTTGACATGGCACCATGACATCGGCTGCACTGCGCGCACTAACTCCCTTGCGATCGCAGCATCAACATGGGAACCCCCAAACGGCATGCATCGGGCTGGGCCGGTCAGATCCATTCTATTGCTGCGATAAACCGTCTGTTTCGGCGCGTGGCCCCTGTACGCCCTGGCAAGAGCTGCCTCCAACATCCGAGAACGCAGTACGCTCAGTTCGAACTCGCTGATGCTCCCCTTCATGCCCAGCAGTAACCGATCGTTAGCGCGACACGGATCGTAGACACCGTCCGGGTTGAGAAGGTTGGCCAGGCAACTCAGCGCTTGCCCCCTCTGCGGTGGATTCATCCCGGTCAGTTGAACTGAAGTGAACGCCAGGTTGGTCTGACGCGGTGTCACGGCAGGTACTTGAACCGGCCGCCGAATGATCTCGCAAGTCGGACTCTCGCATTCCTCCTGAACAACAGTGGAATCGTTCGAGGAGTTTCTTCGCAAACCGCGCTCCACCATGTGGGCGCCTGAATCAGGGCTCGACTGAGCGAAGCGCCTGGAAGAGCACGAGAGGATGCACAGGCTTGGGGAGAATTTCGAATCTGTAACCCTGAGACTGCGCGCCTTGCAATAAAGCGCTGGCGTCATTGTCCCCTGGATCTTGCATTTGGGAAGAAGCTTGCGGATCTGAATCGCGGCATCAATGCCGTTCATCTGCGTCATCACGACAGCCGTCACGAGAAAGTCGAACTCAAGACTCCTCGCAAGTTCGACGCCTTCTTCGGCGCGGTACACGGCCCTAGCCTCAAACCCTTCCGAATTCAGGACCATGACGAGTGTGTCCGCAACTGCCACGTCGTCATCAATGACGAGAAGGTGAGGCTTTGTCCTGCACCTGTTGGCGGTCGGCCAGTTGAGCTTCGCCTCGGAGATTGTCATGATTACGACCTTTAGTAGGTACGTTAAAGATATTCCTGTTTCTAAGTCGTTCTCGATATGGCCTTAGTTCTAATAGTTCCTCGGCCACATATGCATCAGTTGTACCGTCGGAGAATGTCAACACAACTCCGTCGTCACCATCTAGCTCGACGTTCAGTACCCGGATCCCGTCTTTCATAACGGTGAATATACGCGGATAAGGAATAGCTGACTGTCCAGAATTGCTCACTTGGCAGTCTGAATTTATGGTGGCGCGAACTCTCGGATGACGCTGAAGCAATGTGTTCAAAGCGTGAAATACGGGCCATGCAGAAGCGGCGCAACCGGAAGCGGGTTAGGGAAGCGCTGTCCCGCATTGCTCAGACGAAGATGTTCTTTGATGTCGTCGAACACCGCGGGTCGAGACGATCTCGCTGTCGGCTAGATCGGCGGGAGGCGAGAAGCGAACCGACGTTACAGAAGCTGCAAGCCGAGCAGGGCGGCGATGTCGTACTGGCGGGTTCCGTCGCTAGGAGATCACCAGCGGCTTCCGGCGGGCAGCAGGCAAGGGAGCCGAGACTGAAATGCTATGCCCCCTATCCCGCCACTGTGGTTGCAGGGCTTCGCGCTGCTATCCCCAGCATCAGACGCGAGAACCCTGTCGTCAACAGGTTCAAGCCCAGTAGCGCCCCGATGGCCCATGCCGAATTCCACGGCAGGTGAATTGAAATCAGGCCGCCCAGCATCAGTGTGATCAAGCCGTTTACCAGCAGCCACACAGAACCACTCTCATTGCGTGTCCTGAAATACGCGGTCAAGTCCAGCGTGCCTTCCACGAAGATTACTACCGACAAGAGGAGTGTAATTGCACTTAGTCCGAGGAGCGGATGCGTCAGGGGAAAGACCCCACCTATCACGTAGATTGTGCCGAGGATCAGCTGCCAAATACCGCGACTCCCTCCGCTCACGACGCTCAAGTGCCCCACGCCGGCTATGATCAGGAGCCACCCGAGCAGAGTGGCCAACCCAAACCGAGCGATCGCGGGCTCCGCAATGGCAAAGATTCCGAGAATAATGAACAACACCGCCAGGGCGATAGGCCTGTCGCCGGCTTTCTTTACGTTCGTAGCGGTTCCCCCAGAACTGCGAGGTCGAAACAGTTCTCGCCACCGATCACTCCACACCGATCCGCTAGGACCTCTGTCTTCACCCAGCACCCTGCGTCTCAGCATGATTGATCCTTTTCGACTTCACATCCCAAGCGAGTCCGAAGATCTGAAGGACCAGGATTCCATACCAGTTTGGGTCAAGTTCGTACCATGTCATGCCATGACGGGCTGACTGAGGAAAAGCGTGATGGTTGTTGTGCCAGCCCTCACCAAATGTCAGCAGTGCCACCCAAAAGCTGTTCCTGGAATCATCCCGAGTGGCGAAGCGCCGTCTTCCCCACATGTGTGTGGCGGAATTGACAAGCCAGGTCGAGTGAAGACCTATGACGGTCCGAAGGAAGATGCCCCACAGAACGTAACGCCACCCACCAACGGTAAGAAGCAGACCTGCCAGTATGGTGATAGGCACCCAATGCCAACGACTGATCCACATTTGGAATCGGTCTTTTCGAAGCTCGGGAACGAACGGCAAGAGCTCTGCTGAATTCTGTCGCATGGTTTGCCCCGTGAGAACCCAGCCCATGTGCGCCCAGAATCCGCCATCATGCGGAGAATGCGGATCTCCCTCTCTATCGGTGTTCTGATGATGCATCCGATGGGTTGCAACCCAGAGAAGCGGTCCGCCCTCCAAAGCTAGCGTGCCGCACACGGACAGCACATGCTCCACCCACCGCGGGGTCTTGTATCCGCGATGCGTCAACAGACGGTGGTAACCCATGCCGATGCCAAGACTCCCGGCAACCCACCACAGTAGCACGGCAAGGAGAAGAGCCTTCCAGCTGAATACAAACAGCGCTGCCACTGCGCCGGCGTGAAAGACCACCATGAAGAAGGTCGTTACCCAAATGATTGGCTGCTTGAACGTTCGGTCACGTTTGAAAAACCCTGGATTTCGCATAATGCCGCCAATACTCTATGAACCCAGGAGCGTGTTTTCAGGAGTTCGCAGAAAAGTGAAATAAGGGACAGGAAACAGCCGCAGTTCACTATTGTGATGATTCCAGCCAAACTGTTCCCAAGGCTGGTCAATTTTGAACAGTTTCAGACAATTCTATGGCCGTGTCCCTGTAGGACTTGATTCAAAATACGCGAACTGAGCTGATCATCTCTGGCACGCTCAAGGCTTGTCTGCCCAGACTTAAGGAGGTACGGTCCCATGCTGACGGCCGGTGCATTCTCGGTGTTCTGCACATCTTCTGCATCTGCGCAACGATCTGATAATTGAGAGTTGGCGCGGGAGTGCTTCGACATGAGGCGTCGCAGAAGATCGTTCGAGGTGTGAATACATTCCGATATATGCTCATTCCGCGCCTCGGAGTGAAAACCAGTAATAACGCCGCCAGCAAAACATACAGCGAACCGGCCGCAGAGCGAACATGGCGAGGAGCCCGTCAAGAGAACGTGCTTCGCCTGGCTTGAAATGGACTGAGTTACAGCAAGGGCATGCTCGCCTGAACCAGAGCATCCGCGGCAGCCAGTTGGGCCAAATTGTGCTTGCTGCAACATTCATCCGGAACGTCCTTTCAGTGACCCGATGCACTTTCAACGGGCAATTCCATCCCCTGAGCTGGGGTTCGCTTCCAGCCATGCGAGCAACGCGTTGATACTGCCGGTGGCAAGCGCGATACAGGAATCGGCGGCTCCGTAATAGAGCGTGATGCCATCTCCATCCGCGTCAATCGTCTGTCCACACGGAAAAACGACGTCGTTTACATCTCCGGTACGCTCATACGGAGCCTCAGGACCGAACATCCACGATTCTCCTCGTTGCAGGCAAACATCCGGCCTTTGGAGATCGAAGAGTGCCAGACCCAGGCGATAGATACTGCCGGATGCTGTGTGGCGCACACCGTGATAGATCGTCAGCCATCCTTTCGATGTCTCGATTGGCGGCGAACATAAGCCGATCTTGTTTGCGTCCCACCATCCGCCGCGGCGCGCTTCAAGAATGACTTTATGGCTTCCCCAATGTCTTAGATCCGGCGAAAAGGAAATCCACATATGCGCTCCGAGTGTCGTCACTGGACGATGAATCATTGCCCAGTAACCGTTGATCCTCCTGGGCAGCAGAGCAGCATCCTTGTCCTCTGGCGGCATGATCACGCCGTACCGCTCAAAGCTTCGGAAGTCCTTGGTGAGAGCAAGCGAAACACCCGGACCACCACGAGCAAATGATGTGTATGACACTGCATACTTCTCAAGTTCCGGCACATAAGTGATGCGGGGGTCTTCGATACCCCAGATTTCTTCGGGATATTCGCGTGGGTTTGCAACCAAAGTCGGCTCAGGGTCGATCCGCCATCCATCGATACCGTTGGTTGAACGTGCGGCGCAAAGATGTGAAATGCCACGACGGTCTTCCACACGACACAAGAGCAACGTGTCTCCATCCGCAAGTCGCGCAGCCCCTGCGTTGAACACACTATTGATGGGATAGGGCCAATGCTCCCTGCTGAGAATCGGGTTATGACTGTACCGCGTCAGGAGAGGCATTTCGGCGTGCGTTTTTTGTGCGATGGATCTCGGAACTACTTGATTTTGCAGGGTGGCCTCAGTGGTATTCGAATTCAATGGGAGACGCTCATTTCCTGGTACGTTGCTTCTGCGCTTGGTTCGGTCGAGGCCTGCGTATCAAGCAGCGCCATCAAGAAAGAGAGCGTGGATTCCGCTCCCTGGTTCTCGTTGACGCGATCCGGATGAAGTCCGTCTTTGCATCCGCCTGTTTTGGCATCGTAGAGCGGCACTCGGAGATCGTTCTTGCCGAGGAACCAATCGAATACGCGACGGGCTTCAATCCGCCAGCGCTCCTCACGCGTCACCTTGTATGCCACAAGACAAGCGGAGATCGTGGCGCAGGCTTCAACCGGTTGCTGATCGAAGCGAGGTCTCTCCTTGCCTTCGCTGAAGACGCCGTTCGAGCCTATGGGCACAAATATCTCACTGTCAGACCTGTGCTGGGCATCGAGAAGCCACTGCAACGCTTCTAGTCCCGCCGTAACCATTCTCCTGTTTTCACTCATCCATCCAGCGAGAAGGAGCGCCTGCGGCAACCGTGCGTTCGAGTATGAGAGGCTCTTCTCGAACCACTTCCAAGTCTTGGTTGTGCTGCGCTCGTAGATATCGAGGAGACGATTGGCCAACGCATTATGATGCCCCTGAATTGCTCTGTCTCCCGGAAACCATCCCAGATAGTTCTGCATTCCGAGCATGGAGAAGGCCCATGCGCGTGGGCTGGTAAATGTCAGGGCCGCTGGGACGGCTGCCTCAAACAGTCTCCCTGCTGCTCCGCGCAATCCAGCGTCGCTTGACTGCGCCAGCACAGTTCCCAAAGCCCAGAGTGCACGGCCATGGCTGTCTTCCGAGCCTATGTTCTCAAGCCACCTACGTTCGTAACCTAAGAAATTCCTGAAGCGCCCTGAATCACCATCAAATGCGAGCCAGAGGAAGGCAAGATACCTGCGAGAAAGCTCTGCGTATTTTGTGGGATCCCCATGGGCCCGGCCGCCAACCAGCCGAGTGGAGACAATGAGCGCACGAGCGTTGTCGTCTGTCGTATACCCTTCGCGCGTGTTAGGGACGGAGAAGATCGCATGCTGCAATATGCCCGTGTCGTCAGTCATGGTCAGCAGATGGCCGGTGTTGAGATCTGGAAGCTGGTCTGCTGATTCAGCCCGGGGCAGAGCGTGACCGTCCAGGTGAGTGGCCTTCGGCTGCAACGAACGCTCGAACCTAGCGCGTTGGAAGCTTGCCATGTAAGCTTTGGCTGTCGTCGGCCATGTTGTTCCACGGGAATGCAGGTAGGCCCTCTTACGCATCGCATGACGCTCGGCATCATTCTCTAACAATGCAAGGACCGCATCAGAGATGGCAGAGGGATTCTCAAATGGAACGATGACACCTCTTTTGTCAGCAAGCAACTCCTTGGCATGCCAGTACGGCGTGGAAATGATTGCTTTGCCTGCTCCAAGGGCGATCGCAAGTGTGCCGGAAACGACCTGCGCCTCCTGCCGATAAGGGGTAATGTAGATATCCGCGGCGCCGACATGCTCGACGAGCTCTTCCGCGTCAACAAAACGGTTGTTGAGGATCAAGTGATCGGCAACGCCAAGCTGCTTGGCAAGGGCCTGGAGGCTCTCGCGATAGCTCTCTCCCTCACGTCGCCGGATGTGCGGGTGTGTAACGCCTGAGACGATGTATACCACGTTCGGATGACGCGCAAGAATTGCGGGCAGCGCCTGAATCACATTTTCTATTCCCTTATTCGGAGATAACAGTCCGAAGGTTAACAGAACACTTTTTCCTTCGGTGCCGAACTTGTCCTTGAAGTAGTTAGGGTCCATGAACGGAAGATCTGGTACACCGTGCGGAATCACGTCGATCTTTCCGCCCGGAACTGCATACACATCGCGAAGTAGCTGGTCCGCCAGTTCGCTCATTACAACCAAGCGGTCGGAGAGCTGCGCGATTTCCTCGAGGACGATTCTCTGATTCGCATCCGGCTCGCGAAGAACTGTGTGTAGCGTTGTTACCAGCGGCATGTTCAATTTACGGAGTAGAGCCAGAATGTAGCGGCCGGCGGTGCCTCCGAAGATGCCGTATTCATGCTGCAGACAGACGAGGTCATTGCCGTTGAAGTTGAGGAACTCTGCTGCTCGCTCGTAGGATCCAATATCCTCCTGCAATAGTTCCAGGCGGACCTGTTCGGGATATTCATAGTTTGAGTCGGGATCGTTGACGGGGATCGCAAACAGACGTCCAGGTCCGAATTCATCAGTGAGCGCGTTGCACAGGTCGGTGGTGAAGGTCGCGATGCCGCACTCACGCGGCAGATAGTTACCTACAAACGCAATGCGGGTCGGCAGGGGCAGAGTACTCGCTTCGAATGAGATGGGGATGGCTGCCGATGAACGGGATCCTTCAACTGGCTTAATAGAGTTCGTCGTATTAGCAAAAGGCATTTTTCCTGCTTTCAAATCTGATCCACACAGTGCATGATGCAGTTCGCCAACATCATGTGGATGCATACGCCAGCAATTAGCACCTGTTCTTTTCGTCAGAGGGCTAATGGCCGGAAGTGCTTCTCAAGGGGGTTCTCTTCGTCAATATCCAGGGCCGTGTTTGGCTGAATCTGGCGGGCTTCCACCGTGACGTTTGCGATTTAGAAGTCTAGAAAACGCATAACACGAAGAGAATTAAACTCTGCGGCATTGAATCGTTCGGCGATTCCCTTGAGCACGCGATCTAGAGCTCGCTGAGTGGCCGTTTCTTCGGTCCACCCATAGCCTCTCCGTGAACAGGATCTACTCACCCAGATCAAGTGCCAGCCCGCTCGACGAATCATCAGGTCGAGACTCGTTGCTTCGATCCTGACAACATGATCCCAGTCGTCACAAATGCGGTCTTTGAGAGGGGCAACGTGATCTGGCAGCGCACCACCGGCACGAAGAAAGATGGAGTCTGGGTCACACTTTCGCACTTTTGTAAGTAACAACCGGAGCGGTCTCTGGTTTGCTCGGGGAAGGAGTAACCACGGGTTTCTCAACTGGGTCGCTCACCTTTGATTCATCTTCCTCGTGTGCGAAACCGGTAGCGTCTGATTGGCTCTCGGGGCTAGCCAGATGTATCTTCGTGCGGTGGTGGGCAGACAGATGATTCTTTACGTCAGACTTTTTGATGAGACTCATTTTGGAGCTCCAGTCGATCGGGTTGCGTACTTGTAAGACGCTCGTCTGAAGCGAAGCCAGGAGTGCCAGAGGCGAGAAGAGAAAGCAGGCTACTACTTGAGCATACGCCTTGGCGGGCCCGAGCGCCGGAAGCTGCCAGGGTTTCTGTGCCGGGTTCGAGCTGCGGCGTCATTTCGAGGCCGTGAAGACGACTTGCGTTTACTGGCCGGAATTGCCTTGGCAACTGGAATGCGCGGTTTTTCGGCGTTGTGCTCAGGGAGTCGATCGAGCAGGACCACGTTAAGCAGCGACTTATGTACTTGAATGCGACCGTTATAGCTTATAAACCCAAGCTTGCGAAAGCGGTTCATAAAGAAGCTCACTCGGGAACGGGTCGTGCCGATCATATCTGCCAACGTCTGCTGCGTAATCGACGGGATGTGGGTTTCCGGTTCACCCGGCTTGCCGAATTCCGCCATCAACAGAAGAACCCGCGCCAATCGTTTTTCACTGGAGTTGAAGAGCTGATCGACGAGATCTGCCTGGATACGCATACTGCGGACCAAGAGGAATTTGAGGAAGGTTTCGGCAAAAGAGGGCTCATCGTGCATCACGCGGATCATTTCGTCTCTGTCAATCTTGAGCGCTGTGCAGGAATTGACGGCAGTAGCGGTTGCCAGATGTAGACCCATGATTGCAGCGAGAGACTCCTCTCCAACAAAATCAGTGGCTGATAAAAGCGTGATTGTGGCCTGTTTACCGGTTTGAGAGATTACGGTGAGTCGCGCTCGTCCTTTTTGCAGGTAATACACGGAGTCTGCTGCGTCGCCTTGGCAAAAGAATGTCTGCCTTGGTCTCAACTCAATAATCCTTCTTCCCAGCCCGGCAGTTGCCAGAAAGGTTGCGGAATCGAATGCTCTGTGCTCAAGCCTTGACAAAACAGTGCCTCGGTGCAATCAACCTCTATACATCGTCAGCTGAAGCATAAGTCTTTGTCTGATCAAAGTTGCTCACCTAATTGCAACTGGGAAGTTCTAAGATAAGGCGCTTATGCGCTGGGATAAGAATGCGCTAATTGATCGGAGATGCAATGGTCTCCGTGTTTCTGGGTTCAGCGCGGTGTTCAGCAGTGAGAGATTCGGACAGTCGGCATCTCATTTGGGGCAATTCTCGCAAGATATGCAAGATATGCAAGAGTGCGCTCACGCTGCTGCCCTTTGGATAGAAAGCAACCGGGAGGATGCCGGGGACTGATGCGCGTGCGGCATGCGGCAAGCCTTTTGTACTGTCCGGCTTTGACCATAATGCTCAAGAAATCTGCGATCTTGAGCGGCCGGTCTTGGAGCGAGAGCCCTTACTCGTCGGTGGGTTAGTCGATTCGCCAATTTGGTGGGGCACATGATCGTGCAGCACTACATTCAGCAGTGATTTGTGAACTCGAATACGGCCTTTATATTCGATGAATCCAAGCTTACGAAATCGGTTCATGAAGAAGCTGACGCGGGACCGTGTTGTCCCCACCATCTCCGCCAGAGTTTCCTGCGATATCTTGGGTATCAATGGTTCTGGCGCATCAGGGGTGCCGAACTCTGCCATCAGCAGGAGAATGCGTGCCAACCGCTTCTCACTGGAATTAAACAATTGATCGACCAGATCGGCCTGGATGCGCATACTGCGCGCTAACAGGAATTTTAAGAACAGGTCTGAGAATTCATGCTCCTCGTGGATGACGCGGACCATCTCAGCCCGCTTTATCTTGAGCGCTGTGCAGGCGGTGACGGCGACCGCTGTAGCCAACCGCACTCCGGACAATGCGGCCAGGGATTCTTCTCCTACAAAGTCGCCCGCAGAGAGGAGCGTGATCGTCGCTTCTTTGCCGGCCGGTGAGACAACAGTGACCTTCGCGCGCCCCCGTTGTAAATAGAAGATTGAATCTGCGGCATCACCCTGCGAAAAAAAGGCTTGCTTAGGCGCGAATTGAACAATTCTGCGGCCAAGGCCGGCATTTGCCAGAAAAGTCGCAGCATCGAATGCAGGCTTTTCCAGTTCAACCATGAATCCTCCGCGGATACCGCCTCCGCAAACGCGGCGCAGGCAGCACCCAAACACTTTCCATTCAATGGAGTACCGGGCAGGCTCGATACTCCAACGTAAGTATGGCACATGACAGGTAGAGCGCTATGGCCGAGACCGATCCCCGCAATGACGGCGGATGAGAGGCGGGACGCGGACCTTGCGCCCGCATCCTGCGTCGGCCCGGCTGTCCTGTGCAATGGGTCGGCGTGAGCCGCGACCCTCCTGGGTGAGTCATCCCGCCTGCCATTCTGCATGTGCCCGGGCTGGTATTCGTACGGTGGATGGCCCCGCAAACTTCGTCGTGGAAATGAGCGTACAGTTGTAGCCATGACTGAAACGACGCGGAGACTCCTGCCGCCGACAAGGCAGTCTCCAAAATGGAGTTGCTCCGATTGCGCCTGGTCCCAGCCATTCGTGCAGCGGCTCGAGGTCATACCGAACGTGCCGCCTATAGCGATAGGCGACGCATTCGAACGCCACAAATGCGCCCAGCATCGACATCCTAAATGGGTTCGCGCAATCCCTTAATCTGCTCTGTCCGGCGGGTCAAGGCGAAATCATGCTATACTGGCTTTGCGCTCAGTGATTTGGTCGTGAGCGGCGCTTTGCCTTCCATTAAGGCAACCCTGCCTTGCACAGATTTCCCCAAGCCCCTACAGCGTAGCCCTTTGAGTTCCGTGTCGGAACTGCGCATTTGATGTGCGTCGAACAAGGGTGCCGATCGGCAACGTGCCGAAAGGCGTGTCGTGTAGCGTGGGTCAGTTCCGTGGCGCAGGCATCAGTTTTGAAAGCCTGCTGCTAACCTGGGATGTATTCGGTTCTTCCTTACGCATATCTAAAGAAGGCTCGCGCCCGTTTTTCGGTTTGCGCGCTTTACGTCCGGCTCCGTTTGCAGGCCCCGATGAAATCTTGGGCTCGCGGAACCCTTAGAAAGATTGTCAATTTTGACGATTCACTTTTCTCAGTTTTCACTTTCCGATGCCTTGATGGCACGGCTCAAAACCAACAAATTCGAAACTCCGACGCCGGTGCAGGCAGCGGCAATCCCTCCCGCGCTTGAGGGCCGCGATGTGCTGGCCACGGCGCAGACCGGAACCGGTAAAACCCTGAGCTTCCTCATTCCGATCATTGAAATGCTCCAGCGACCACATTCGCAGAGGATGGAAGGACGCGGAGCGCAGGCGCTCATATTGCTGCCCACCCGCGAACTGGCGATGCAGGTCGAGCAGGCCTTTCAGGCCGTCCGGCCCAGCGCGGTGTACTCCGCGGCGCTGGTAGTCGGAGGCATGAATGAACGGCCGCAGATCGATGCTCTTCGCCGCGGCGTCCGCGTCATCGTGGCCACGCCCGGCCGCCTCGAGGACTACCTCAAGCGGCGCCTCGTTCACCTCGACCAGGTCAAGATCCTGGTGCTCGACGAAGTGGACCGCATGCTCGATATGGGCTTCCAGCCCGTGATTCATCGCATCGTCGCCACATTGCCGGTCACGCGGCAAACGCTATGCTATTCCGCCACCCTTGAGGGCAAGGTCAGGGATGTTGCGCGCAACTACCTCAAAGACCCGGTTCGCATTGAAGTGGGCACGGTGGCCAAGCCGGCGGAGAACGTCGAACTGCGGGCCTTCAGCGTGGACGCCGACAAGAAGCAGGAACTTCTCGAGCATTTACTTAATGCCGAAAAAGGCAGCTTTCTCGTCTTTGTGCGCACCAAGCATGGCGCCGACCGCGTCGCACGGCGATTGGCTCGCTCCGGCCATGCGGCCATCCAGATTCACGGGGACCGTTCGCAATCGCAACGCAACCAGGCGCTGCGCAACTTCTCTGAGGGTCGGCACCGCGTGCTGGTTGCCACTGACGTGGCTGCCCGCGGCATCGATGTGGCCAACGTCGCCCATGTAGTCAACTTCGATCTTCCCAGAGTGGCAGAAGATTTCGTTCACCGCGTCGGTCGCACCGGGCGCGCTTCGGCCCGGGGAGTCGCATCCACCTTTGCCGGACCGGCCGAACGCAATGATCTGCGCAGGATCGAGCGCGCCCTTTCCATTCAGATGAGGCACTTCCGGGTACGCGGAGTGCATTCAAGCGTAGCCGGCGAATCCGCCGCGTAACGATGATTCGCATGGATGCAAACTTGGAGTGTTCAGTCTTGCATCCATGCGGAGATATTAGGCTCGAGCGCCGCGGCTGCCATTGTCTGGCTCCGGGTCGCGCAGCTATGTGAGCCGGCATGCGTTGCGAGCAGATGCGATCTGGAAATCATCCGCCCGGCGACTTTGCGCAGTTCCTCTTCTGGACGGCCCATGAGTCCTTCCTTTGGCGGGTACGGATGCTAAGACAGATCCATGCCGATCAAACTAGCGGGACGACCAGTTCGTCGATTGGAGGAGGAGGAGTCACCTCCGGCAATCTCACATCGATCAAGCGGCCCGCAGCCACATCCGTGAACACGCGATTCAGCGTGTCTTCAGTCCTGCTGGAATTGACGTGCAACATGCGCGCAACGCGCATAACCGTGGCGGACAACAGAAAACGATTTTCTATTTTGAATCCGGCAAGATACACCAGTTCAGATCGCATATGTGCCCCAATTCTCGGTAGTCGTGCGTTTGCTACAGAGCCGGGCTCGTCTCGGTGTAGTCGGTGAACCGGTTTGCTAATGTCGGGTTCCGTGCCGGAGACACAAGGAGGAGGGAGGCTGAAGATAGCGAATAATCCTGCTGATCCCCTTTACGGTTGAGCATACGCCTATTTGGACGGTTCTCCTAATCGTCCCCTAGAACTTCTGGTCAAAAACCTCACCTCTTCGATTGGGCCTGCAATTAGCGCGCATCTGCCCTTTGAGGCGTAGGATAAAGATTGGTCGTCGAATCCGACTTGGCGTTCTTGCCTGTTCTGCCTACCCGCTCAACTCGCAACCATTCCACTTGAGTTCAGCGATACTTTCTGCAACAAAGGAATAGCTATGGAACAGGGAACCGTGAAATGGTTTAACGATACAAAGGGATTCGGCTTCCTTAGCCGTGCCAATGGCGAAGACGTGTTTGTGCATCAGTCAGCGATCAAGAGTGAGGGATTCCGTTCGCTTAAGGAAGGCCAGGCGGTAGAGTTCGACGTCGTTAAAGGCCCCAAAGGCTTCCAGGCCGAAAACGTCCGGGTCGTCTAGGTGAATGCAACGCCCGGTAAGAGCCGTGCTTCGAGTTCTACCGGGCCATTTACTCAGTCTATCCCGGATTCCAGCACATCGGTCGCGAGAGATCGGTACCGAGTAGATTCACGCAATCGTTCGCCCGGCGGCGGAGACAAAGTTGGTGATCCGGCTAAACTGTGCATCACAGAATTGATCTACATCGCAGCCGCGGAGAATCCATAACAGGTTAGACCGCGATCTTCAACTACCAATGCAGGTCATTGGTTCGATGTCTTTCGAACGTAAAACGCACTGAAGCAAGGACGAAAGGAATTTACATGGCTGGGGATCAGGAACTCATGTGTAGCGATTGCGGACAATCGTTTACCTTTTCCGCAGAAGATCAGACATTCTTTAACGAGCGTGGATATTCTACGCCTAAGCGCTGCAAACCTTGTCGCCAAGCCAAGAAGCAGGAGTCAGGCGGCGGATACCAACGCAGTGAGTCACGGAGTACATCCGTAACGTGTGCCGGATGCGGACAGCAGACTACCGTGCCGTTCGAGCCCCGCGGCGATCGTCCCGTGTACTGTCAGAATTGCTTCCAGGCCCGGAAGAGCAAGGATTCAGGCGGAGGCAACCGAAGCAGCTTCGGTGATCGGCGAAGCTTTGGCCGTGGCCGATAAGACAGGTCCTTTGCAGCATGGATGAAGGCTGCTACGTCGACTCAGTAACCTAATGCGACTTTGCCGATTACGGAACGCGACGTGTGCCTATATTCAGTCACTCGCGAGGCCTCGTTGTGCAATGGAGGAAGCGAAACAAGGCTCAGTGAAGCTTCGTTCCTTCGAATGTTGCGCGGATCAGTAACAGTAAACGGGCGTTCATCACGGCCCGTGAGTCGTCGGAATGAAGCTTGGTTTGAGCATCGCAGGTCGGCTCTTTCCGGGTAATCCGACAACGCCTTGGAATTGCGGTCAAAGAGTTCGTGTCGGCAGGCGTGATTGAACAGATCCGACATCACGCCGCGGATCTTCGCAACCCTGCCCTTTGCAAGCGGCAAACGCCGAAGCCACGATTCGACTTCTATCGTTTTGATGTTTCCTAGTTCGTACTTTCCCCATTGAGGGACGATCCAACGTTTCAGAGTAAAAGAGTGATCGCGAAGCCAGCATAGACCCACTCAGTCAATCGAGGCACTTTGGGTATGAGAAGGCCCACGCTACCAAGGATGTGGGCTGGTTCGGCAGCGGTCAGCTTTCCTAGCCTATTCTCAAAATAACCCCTTGCGCTTCTACATATCATGGTGTATATGTAGAAGCAATAGGCATGCCGAGTTCTCCCAAGTTCGAGCTTCCACAGGGCACATTAGACCTGCTCATTCTTCGCGTCGCCGCGCTCGGACCGATTCACGGATATGCGATTGCGCAACGCATCCAGGTGATCTCGAAGGAGGCGCTGCAGATAAAGCAAGGCTCCCTGTATCCGGCTCTTCACCGCCTGGAGAACAAGAAGTTGCTGGTCGCTGAATGGGGTCCAACCGAGACCGGCCGCGAGGCCAAGTTTTACCGGCTGACCGCAAAAGGCCGCACTCAACTCCAGACCGAGACAGAGAGCTGGGAACGCCTGAGTGAAATTGTGAGCATGATTCTGCAGCACCCACTTGGAGAACCCTCATGAACTGGTTTCAGCGGCTTTCAAAGACAGTCCGAATGGAGAGGGAACTCGATGCGGAGCTTCGCTTTCATTTCGAAACTCTGGTAGCGGCCAAGATTCAGGCGGGCTTAACTGAAGACGAAGCGCGCCGGGCAGCCCGCCTTGAATTTGGAGGTGACGAGCAGGTGAAGGAAGACTGCCGGGAGAGCCGAGGAACACTGTGGCTTGTGTCCATTGTGCAGGACCTGAGATTTGGTGCGCGCATCCTGGCCAAATCGACGGCATTCTCCGTTACGGCAATCGTGGTCCTTGCACTGGGCATCGGCGTCTGCACGCTGGCATTCAGCTTGTACAACATCGCGGTGCTCAAATTGCTTCCGGTGCGCGACCCCGCGACCGTGGTCAGCATTCAACGGCGATCACCGGAAAACATTACGCCTGGCATCCCATATGCGTCGATCGCCTACTATCGTGACCACGCCAAATCGCTTTCGGCGGTGATGGAAACCATGCACGGTGCGCCCCTGGTGCTGAATCAGGACGAGAGGCGGGTCAGCGCAACGTTTGTCAGTTCCAACTATTTCAGCGAACTGGGGGCTGCCGCAGCCACGGGACGCCTGTTCGACGCCGCGCACGATGACGCCGCTTCCGCGCCCGTCTGTGTTTTGAGTTTTCGCCTCTGGCAAAGACAGTTTGATGGCGATCCAACGATTGTGGGCAAGTCGATCCGTCTTGGTGGAAAGCCGGCCACGGTCATCGGCGTTGCTGCCGAGTCGTTCGCGAGCCTCGGCGCCGACGATCCCGACCTCTGGCTCCCTATTTTGCAGCACCCCTATTTTGTTGAAGGCAGCAAACCTCTCGCGGATCCTAATTTCGACGGCTTGATCAAAATGTGGGGGCGCCTGGCCCCGGGGGTCAGCAGGACGGGTGCGGAACAGGAACTGCTTTCACTCACTAACCAGTTGCGGAAGACCTATCCAAGCGTGATCTGGGACCACGAGTACATTGTCATCACGCCTGGCGCTCATTTTCTCTCGTTGGAGGGTGGACCGCCGATACTGCCTTTTGTTGCGCTGCTGGTATTCCTGATTCTGGCCATTGCTTGCGCCAATCTCAGCGGCTTGCTGCTGGCGCGCGGCGCGGGCAGGCAGCGGGAGATTCAACTGCGATTCGACCTGGGCGCCCGCAAGGTGCGTGTCTTTCGCCAACTCCTGACTGAGAATCTGTTACTGGGCCTACTCGGCTCCATAGCCGCATTGCCGCTCAGCTACGCAGTTTTACGCCTCGTGCTGGTGTATTCCAATGCCCCTGCCTGGATGAGTGCACTGCCCGACTGGCGAGTATTCTTATTCACCACCGCAATGGGTTTTGTCGCAGCACTTCTTTTTGGATTGTTGCCCACATTGCGGATGGTGCGCCGCAAGAAGAATCGCTCTCTTTGGCATCAGTTCGTGGTGTGTGCGCAGGTTGGAGCCAGTTGCGCGCTGCTCATCCTGTCTGGATTGCTGGTGCGCGCAACCTTGCACACATTGTATTCGGACCCTGGATTTGCTTATGAGCAAGTGTTGTCGATCGATCCAGGAATGAACGAGCATGGATTCGCGTCTGCCCAGGCCACTGCCTACCTCGATCAATTACAGAACCGGCTGCGGCCGATTCCCGGCGTGATCTCCGTATCGATAGTGCGGATTCCTCCGCTGGTGAACGACATGGTGATGAACACGAGCATTGACGTTGCCGGGCGGAGCATCTTGATCTATCCCAACTGGGTCAGTCCTGAGTTTTTCCAGACAATGCAGATTCCGTTGCTGCGTGGCCGCACATTTCGCAACGGCGAAAAGGATGCAGTCATCCTCAGCCAATCCCTGGCGCGCAAACGCTGGCCAAGTGAAGACCCAATCGGAAAGCAATGGGAAAAGAGCAACCTCGTCGTGGTCGGGGTTGTGGGCAACACGCGCGCCATGGAACTCAACAACACGGATGCAACGGAGATTTACTATCCTCCCGCGGCCGACAATATTCCTGAAATGTCTGTTCTGGTGAGAGCGGCGGGCGATCCAAAGACTCTGACGCCCGCCCTCAAAGCGATTGCGGGCAGCATCGATAGCGGACTCCGTCCAACAATCACCCCACTCACCGCCGGCTTTCGCAAGAACGTTGCGCAGGCAGAACAATTTGCGACGATCATCAGTTTGCTTGGCGGCATTGCGATCTTCCTCGCGGTCGTAGGCCTTCTTGGTCTTGTCAGCTTCGCCGTGGCGCAACGGACCAAAGAAATCTCGATCCGGCTCGCGCTCGGGGCCAATCGCATCGAGATATTCACCGCCGTCTTACGGCGATTCGCTTGGCCTGTCCTTCTTGGACTGGGGGCCGGGCTGGCTATAACCGGCGGCTTTTCGCAGATATTGCGTCGCGTGCTCTACGGTATCAGCGGTCTGGATCCGATCAGCTACGCGGGAGCAGTGACAATCCTGGTCGCGATCCTGGTTGCAGCTGCGTTGCTGCCTATCCGCCGAGCGCTTCAGCTTGATATAGCAAGAATTCTGCAATCTGAATAATCAGTTCTTCTTGGCTCGGTGCCGGAAACGGGCATGTCGCCAGCCGATGATTCCGGGTTTACGCGTTATCGCCAATGCACTCACCGACGCCGACTCCTGCCTTAATGTCGCCCAGTGTGCAGGAACCTGCCGCTCACATTGGGTTCTTCAACTGGAGCAAGGTCCCTACCTGCCATCCCGAACTCAAGGATGTGGCACAGCTCGTCAATCAACGCAACGCTGACAATGCAGAAGCGAATTTACGGCACAGTGGGCAGGAAACCCAGTCGGACAAGCAGCTAAGTGATTGATTCTATTGGCTGCCCCCCAGGGATTCGAACCCCGATATGCTGATCCAGAGTCAGCTGTCCTGCCATTGAACGAGGGGGCAACAAGCGGAACAGGCCATCTTGCAGCCGCGAGCCCATGCCTCGGCAGAATGCCGCACACAAGTAGCCCAACGTGTTCATCATACGGGGAAAGCGCGGTGAGGGTCAATGAATCGAGGGGCCCGGGCGCGAGCAACTGCGGGGCCTGGAGCATGGCTGCGTCTCGCGTGATGCAGGCGCGTTCAGTTGGCCGCCAGGCATAACAGTACGCAGGCCGTCTCCGAGGACCGCGTTTGCCGTGGACCGGGAAATCCGTTCGCCGCGCGTTCAAACGCCTGCCTTGTGATTCAGATCACTGCGCAAGTCTCGGACCTAATTTGTCGTATATGTACTGGCGACTGTGCAGATCGCCTATTGGGAGTTCGGGCACTCCATTACCCATCGACCCGGCGCCAATTTGCAAATGCAGGAAGGAAGCTTGTGAAAGTCCACTTCGCCATCATCAGTCTTATTCTTCTTCAGCCCTTTTCAGTGCTTTCCCAGAGCATCTCATACGCGATCTCCGGCTCGGTGCACGACGCGTCAGGCAGCATGCTTCCAGGCGCAGCCGTTACAGTGCGGATGTCCGGTTCAAACCAGGTTGTTTCCGCTACGACGAACCTGGAGGGCGCGTATCGTGTTGAATTGCTGGCTCCGGGAACCTATGAAATCTCTATCGAAGACCCTGGTTTCAGGACCTTCACGGGCTCGGCTACGGTGACTGACGCGGCGCCAACCACAGAAATGGGGGTTGAACTTGCAGTCGAGAGCAACATCCAGACGGTCGAAGTCATCGCCGATGCGCTCGTTGCAGAGACCACCAGCACACAACTCGGCGAGAATCTCGATTCGAAGAAGATGGAAAGCGTACCCCTGAACGGGCGTGATTTTACCGACCTGATGGCAGTACAGCCCGGGATCGTTCCCCAGAATACGGCACAGCAGGGCGCCGTCATCATGACCGGCGTTGCATCGACTCCGCCCTCGGGGGATGCGAATCCAGGCAATCTCTCGATCAGCGGCCAGCGCGAATCGTCAAATGGCTTTCGCGTGAACGGCAGCGATGTGGAAGAAGACGTGAACATGGGCACCTCGATCCTGCCGAATCTGGATGCCATCGACAGCTTTCGCGTGCTCACGTCGAACTTCGACGCCGAATATGGCAATTCCAGCGGCGGCCAGGTGCTCGTCATCACGAAGGCAGGCAGTGCGCAATTGCACGGCAGCGCGTTCGAGTTTCTGCGCAACACTGCGCTTGATGCGCGCAATTATTTTTCGCGGGAGCGCGGCGCATACCGCCAGAACCAGTTTGGAGGCACGCTTGGCGGCACACCGTTTCACGCGAAATCCATCACTCTTTTTGGCGATTACCAGGGGACCCGTCTCACGGAAGGCATGGACACGGGCAATATTGCAGTGCCGTCTATTGCCGAACGCTCCGGTGACTTCAGCCAGCGTGCGCTCACTGGCCTCGTGAGCGGACCCTACTGGGCGTCGCTGCTTTCGAAGAAGCTGGGGCGCACGGTGACAGCGGGCGAAACGTATGCGCAGGTTTTTCCGGACGGCGAGATCCCCCAAGCGGCATGGTCCGCGCCTGCCCAAGCGCTCCTGCAGTACGTTCCTGAGCCCAATGCGGGATCGTCGCTGTTCGCTACCGCGGCCAAGGCTGAAACACTGCAGGATGACAAAGGCGCGTTGCGGGCAGACTGGGTTCACCACAAGGGAACGCTGACTGCATATTACTTTCTCGATCGCTACGCTCTCGACAATCCCTATCCGACAGGGACCGGTGGCGCGAACGTGCCTGGATTCGACGCAACTTCAAACGGCCAAGCCCAACTGGCCAACCTGGCTCACGTCATGACATTTGGCGACGTTGCGCTGAACGAGTTTCACCTGAGCTATATGCGGAATGCCAACGCGGTGGGGCAGCCGCGCGGTGGTGTAGGCCCGTCGCTGAGTTCTCAGGGTTTCAATGGGATCGTGCCTCTCAAGCCTTCGACGGAGGGTATCGAGAACATTGCGTTCAACGACTTCACCATGGGAATCGACACAACGGCGCTGGTGCAGGCTGAGAACATCTACGAGTTCAGCGACGCCTTGTCCCGAATCGTTGGCAAGCATGGGTTGAAATTCGGCGGGGAACTGCACGCGAGCCAAATCAATACGCACCCGGATGTTGTGTTCAACGGCAGCTTTGGATTTAACGGGTCGGAAACGGGCCTTGATTTTGCCGACTTCCTGCTCGGGGCGCCGTCGAGTTATACGCAAGGGCAGGCCAGCAGTTTTTACAACCGGGATACGTATATCGCCGCATTTACGCAGGACAGCTGGAAGGCAACGCAACAACTCACCATCAACTACGGTGTCCGCTGGGATCGCATTCGTCCGTGGAATGAAAAGTTCAATCAATTGCAGACCCTCGTTGCTGGAGAACAGTCACAGGTGTACCCGGGAGCGCCGCTGGGACTTGTCTTTCCCGGCGATCCAGGTGTGCCGCGCTCGCTGGCGGCGGCGAGGGACAACTTTTCTCCCCGAATCGGTCTTGCATGGTCTCCAGAAGCCGCCAGTGGGCCCATGAACAGGCTGCTGGGGAAGCCGGGGGCATCAAGTTTACGGCTTGGCTATGGCGTGTTCTATACCGCTTACGAAGGGCTCTCCGCCGGAATCATGAGCGCCAACCCGCCCTATGGGTACACATACACTTCGGCCGCGCCGCCGCTCTTTGAGGATCCGTTTACGGTTGCAACCACCGGAGCGAATGCGGGCCAGCGTTTCCCGCTGCAAAAAGTTGCATACGGCGCAAGCCGCAGCCATCCAGATGCGAGCGTGAACTGGAGCCAGTTTGAGCCGCTTGTCGGCATCCCTGCTGTAGATCCGAACGACGTGACTCCTTATGCGGAGCACTGGATGGCCAGCTTCGAACGTCAATTCGGCGCAAGCCTTGCCACGATAAGTTACGTCGGCGCCTCGGCGCATCATCTGCTGGTTCTCGAAGAGGTCAATCCTGCCAATCCCGCGCTTTGTCTCAGCCTCGGCTCGGGTTGCGGACCGTTCAATGAGCAGGTAGCACGCACGGATTTTGGTCCCGCATTCGGCAGTGTCGAGCTGCAACGCACGATTGCCAATGCCGGCTACCAAGCGTTGGAGGCTACGCTGAACCATCGTTCTCACGGCCTGGAGTTGCTTGCGAGCTACACTTATTCGAAGTCCATCGATCAATCAGGTGGTTTGCCTGAGCCTGTGAATCCGATCGATCCATCGCTGAGCCGCAGCCTCTCTTCATTCGACATGCGGCACAACTTCGTGGGATCGTTCAACTATGACATTCCGAACCTGTCAAAAGGACTTACCGGCGTGTTAGTGAACGGTTGGGCGGTTGCGGGCATTGCGCGGTTCACATCGGGCTTGCCGGTCACGCTGCTCAACAACAACGACACGTCGTTGCTTGGTACGATTCCCAATGGCATCAATAACAACGGCGTCGATACCCCGCAATGGTCGGGCGCCTCACTCCATATCAATACCAATCCCCGCAACGCCGCAGCGGTGTTCGATCCAACACAGTTCTCTCTACCGGCTCTTGGCACGATGGGTAACGCTCGTCGCCGCTTCTTCTCGGGCCCTGGAATGGAGAACGTCGACGCCACCCTCTCACGCAATGTGCTCGTGAGCGAGAACCACTCACTCGAGCTCCGCGTTGAGGCGTTCAATGTTTTCAACCACACGCAGTTTTTCGGAGCGGCAGCGGTGCAGGGCAACATCTCGAGCGGCAGCTTCGGACAAGCGGTGAATTCGATGCCGCCTCGACTCATGCAGCTCGCGCTTCGCTATCACTTCTAGAGTGGCCGGCCTGCTCAATGGTGCGCAATGTCGAGAAGGTCCGACATTCAAGGTGGTTGTCACACCAGCTCGCGTATTTTGTCGTGTGCTGTAGTGAGCGCGATTTTCATACGATTGGGTTCGCCTCGCACCAGCGCTTCGGCAAGCGATATGGCCTGCGAAGCTTTGATCTTGGCCGGCATGGGTGGTGTGAACTGATCCACCACGGCCTCGATCAGCCTGGGCGCGCGTTGATTCAAGATACCGTCTAGCTGCTGGCCGCAAAGCGCAGGGTCATCGATCTGGATAGCGTCGAGGCCCGCACCGCGCGCGATGGTTACGAAGTCAGCGGGACGCAAATCGCAAGCGTATTCGGGGTTGCCGAGGAAGACCATCTGCTCCCATTTGATCTGGCCCAGGGTGTTGTTCTTGATCACAATGATTGCGATATTAAGGTTGTAAGCAGCCACCGTGATCAATTCGCCCATGAGCATGCTCAGCCCACCATCGCCAATGATGCAGTACACGGGCCGGTCAGGGAATGCGATGGCCGCGGCGATTGCATAGGGAAGGCCGCAGGCCATGGTTGCCAGGTTGCCCGAGCAGCTATGCTTTTGGCCGCGCAGCGCGGGCACATAGCGCGCCCACCATGTCGTGATCGTACCTGAATCGGATGTGACAATCGCGTTCGGCGGAATGCGTTTGCCCAGTTCCCAGCCGATGACCTGTGGCTTCATCGGCCTGTCGCGGCGAGTGCCGTAGTCATCCATGCGTTTTGTCCAGCCTTCCTTATTCTTCTGCGCCTTTTTCAGGAAGCCATGGTCGTGCTTGCGGAGCAATGGGATGAGCGCGCGCAGCGTACACTTCGCGTCGCCCACGAGGCCTACGTCAGCGGGATAGCGAAGGCTGATGCGTTGAGGATCGATGTCGATCTGCACACATTTCACTGAGCCGGGTTCAGGCAAATATTCAATGTAGGGAAAGGATGAGCCGACCATGAGAAGCGCATCGCAGTCCTCCATCGCATCCTGAGAGGGCTCCGTTCCAAGTAGTCCAATTCCGCCTGTCGTGTAGGGACTGTCATCGGGAACGGCGGCTTTACCGAGGAGCGCCTTCACGACGGGCGCGCCCAGCAGCTCGGCCATTTGTTCCAGCTCCTGTGTAGCGTGAAGTGCTCCCTGGCCGGCGAGGATCGCGATCCTCTTGCCGTGATTCAGAATGTCGGCGGCATGCTCCAGTTCCAGGCGCGATGGCACCTGCTCGAAATGAGCCGCAACCGCAGAGCTGTGATGCGCGGGGTTCCTCTCGGACCGTCCTGTCTTTACTTCCTGGATCTGCACGTCGACGGGAATCGTGATATGTGCGACTCCTCGTTTGATAAGAGCGGTCCGGATTGCCAGGTGAGCCAGGCTCTCGACGTGTGCACCGCTCATGGCTCGTTCGTTAAATTCGGCCACGTCGATGAAAAGCTTGTCGAGAGAGACATCCTGCTGGGAAAACGTACCGATCAGGTCGCTGTGCTGCAGCCCGGTAATCGCCAGCACCGGAGCATGATCCATCTTGGCATCGTAGAGCCCGTTAAGCAGATGGATGCCGCCCGGTCCTGATGTAGCGATGCAGACGCCCAGTTTGCCCGTGAACTTCGCGTAGGCGCATGCCATAAAGGCGGCTGATTCTTCGTGGCGAACATGGATAAAACGGATTTTATCCTTCTTCTTGCGAAGAGCCTCGAAGACTCCGTTGATTCCATCGCCGGGCAGGCCAAATATGGTATCCACACCCCAGGCCATCAAGCATTCCACGAGCACATCCGATGCGTTGATCATCATCTCTCCTCAAGGCAGTCCACTGGCGGCTTCCTAGTTCCGTTGGACGCCGGTTCAGCAGGTAGGGTTTTCTAAGGAGTCAGAGACCAAGGTCTCGGGAAAAAGCAAAATGCCAAGAACCTTCAGCCCATCGCATCCGCAAAACGTATGTGATGGGGAAAAACAATCACCTTGAAACGAAACGAGGTGCACCGGAATATCCGGCGCACCTCATATTTGCCATTGAGATTTGAGCGTTGCTACCTGGTCGCGTCGGCTGATTCCTGCGGCCCGGGTTCCTGGCTGCCCAATGTGTCGTAGAGCGGCTGCACAGGTTTGATCGCGGGGTCTTCTTTCGCCACAGAAATCGCGAGCACGCGGATTTTGTCATTGGCCGGCAGCGTGAGCGTTCTCGCGTGGGCCGGCAAGTCGATGCCGTACACAAACAGGTAGCTGTACTGGTAGGGCTCATTCAGCCCGTCCGGCGTGTGATGATGCGACGCGAACCAGGCCAGGGTTGCTTGTTTGATGTAGCCGGGCCGCAGCCCGAGATAGTCTCCTGGATAGCTCGGCGACCAGTCAGGCGAACCGGGGCTGGAGAGATCCCACGTGGCGTGATGTGCTGACACAGCCCAGTCTTTGCGCAGCGCAACCTGGTGGGGTGGAACCTGGTTGAATCGGCCGCCGCCAACCGTGATGGTGTCAGGACGCGGCTTCCAGATGCGCGTATCCCACTGCCCGATGAAGCCGCCCCAGTTTTCGATATTCAGCGTATCGGCGTGCGCGCCTACATGGAAAGCTGCGCTCTGATCGCCATCGTCCGACGCGGCAATCACGTATACCCGGTTGTAATCGCCTGCTGGCAAGTCAATAGACTGGCCCCTGGCAACCACCGCATCGGGCTTGTCTGCTCCGCCCGCCGCGAGATCGAATTCAACTCCGTTCACGTGAAGATCCGCAGGAATCATCTCCGCGGGAAGGGCATCGCCCTTGGCGTCAAATCCACCTGTCGACTTGGTATCGTCGTCGCTTGCGGCGGCCAGATCGTACTTAAGCTCGACCGGCTTTGACTCAACCGGCTTCAACGTGGCCGGAGGATTTCCAAGCCGCAGTGCGAATGTGAGCGGCTCATACGGCTTGAAGGACGCTTCAAGCACGCCATCGTGGACCGTAGCGTTGCCGGTAGGAAGCTCCTGCCCGTTCACTTCGCGCGCCGATTCGATGGGGCCGGCGAACTTTACGTGCACCTGCGAGGCCTGCTGCCCGTGGAGTTCCACCATGCGCAGGATCACCTCGTCGCTCGTTTCGGCCTTCTTCAGCGCGAGTACGCGGACATCCGGCGAATCCACCTGCATCAGCGAAAAGCTGCGGCCAAGCGCGCCTGTATGCTTGGCCGATTCAAAACCGATGAGCGGTGTGCTCAGCCGATAGCCTTGCCAGTCGGTGTCGGCGAGGCGCCAATCACCTGAGTGGCCAGCGAGACCGAACAGGATTTCGTGGTGCCCCCAATCCTGATTGAGTTGATCCGTATAAGCGCCTTTCATCTGTGAGGCCTCACCCGGCGTGCGAATGAGCGTGAGCCGGATGGTGTGGTCATCGCGCTTATCGGAGCCGTTCTTCACGTCGGTCAGGATCGTCGAGCCCCAGCTGCCGCTCTCGTCGGTCTGGTCGATCCAGTGGTGTGAGGCGACTTCAAATTGGCGCTCGCTCGCGACGGGTCGCTGGATGGTGCCAACCTCCCAGTTGTACGTGGCGAGATTGTTCGATGCTGCGAGTGGGAAGACCACTTTCAGATTCGCGGAGAGCGCTCTCCAATCGATCGATTCACCGAATTCGACGCGATTGCCCGCATCGCCTGCGGCGAGTCGAACCGTTTGCACGAACTTGGAGCGTTCGCCTTCCCGGGATATTTCAACGGCTACACGTGCCGGGCCATTTTCGACAACGCGAATCTTGGCCGGACCGCCAACATAAGACCTCGGTGCTGCCTGCTCCTGGTCGAAGTCCATGTTCCAAGCCGGCCATTGACGCGGCGCGTCGTTGGAAATGGCAAGGCGGATCGGCGCCGAGAGCAGTTCTTTGTTGATCGACTTGTCGAAGATGCTGGTGACGTCGCCATCTGCATTCAACGAGACGCGATAGCGAGCATTTTCAAGTGAGGAGTCGCTGACCTTCAAGCCGGAAGGGGCGGCGGACTCAGCGCGGCGGATCTCGTAGACCGCGAATCCGACGGAGGGTACCCTGGCGAGAAAGAGCACTTTGCCGTTTTCAATCTGCGCGGGAACCTCCTTGCCGTCGGGTCCAACGGCGCGCACGGCTTTCGGCGTTCCAGTGGGGAACGACAGGTCGGCTTCGACCACGTCCTCGCGCGGGATGTTCAGCGGATTGTAGACAACAACAGGGATTCCCGTTCCCTGCGTATCGAGACCCGATGCGATGGATTCGCTGGCGCTGGTCAGCACATCAGCAAACTGGTTGAGCGCAATCACGTCGTCATTCTGCGCAAACTCGTAGGACCGCGGAGTGGCCGTGCCGGCGCCAGTGTCGTGAAATTGCCCACCCATCACTAGCGTCCATGCGTTGTTGAGCCGTTCCTGCGGATAGGTGCGGCCACCCATCCAGGATGCCGCGACTGATGCCTTCTCGGCGGCGTCGGCTAAGAGCTCGTTCTTTCGATTCCAGCGCTTGTGGTAGGTCTCTGAAGTGAGCGAGCCAGCCGAGTGATTGATGAGCTCGAGGTCGCCCTTGTAGCGCGGCATCCTGGTTTGCATGTCGGGCTTGATGTCGTTGAACATCTGGTCGGCCGCGGACGAGATCACGCGTACCGGGCCATCGCCCATGCGCACCGGGGCCCCGGTGGGTGCTGGCGTGGGAGCTGTGCTGCCGAACGGCGGCGCTAAGGGAGATGGCAGCACTGCCTCGCCCTGGGTCACCGTTGCTTCGAGCAGCCGGACCGATTCTTCATCGACTGCGCCGCCTATATCGCCCGTGCCGATGTAGTGATAATCCGCGAAGTCACCGGTCACCTTGCCATCAAGATCGATGCGGCTCGGCCAATCGGTGTCCTGCTCCTTCATCATGCGGTACATCCGCTGTTCCCTTGGGGTTGCGTTCGGACCCGGCTCCGGAATAGGCGGCGGTGTCTTACTGAGATCGGAGCGAATGCGGCTGCCATAGCCGCCGGGATTCAGCGCGGCCAGCACTGTCTCTCCATCCGGACCTTCCCACACGCCCACGTTGAAGGGAATTCCTTCCGGTGTCTGTTCCGGCGAATCAGGGCCGCCAATCTTCGGCGCCGGCTGCCAGGCAGCGCTCAGCTTTTGCGTCGAGAATCCCTTGACGCCGGCGTGCGCCAGGATGGTGGGGAGCGAGGCAGGGAAGCCAAAGCAGTCGGGAAGCATGTATTCCGAACTCGCCTTGCCGAATTCGCTTCGGAAATAGGTGTTCCCATAAAGCACCTGGCGGAAAATCGATTCCGCGCTGGGCAGATTCACGTCGCCTTCTTCCACTGACGAGCCTGCGGGATACCAGTTGCCCTTGGCGATGTACTCCTTCATCTTCGCGTAGTCGTCGGGGTAATACTCCTTCATCAGCCGATAGCGATTCGCGCCGGTCCAATTGAAAACGTAGTGGGGATACTTATCGATGTAATCGAAGTTGACGCGCATCGTCTTCAGCAAATATTCGCTGATCACCTGCGGAAATTCCCATCGCCACTGCGTATCGAGATGAGCATAAGGAACCACATAGAGGGTCGGCTGCTTGGTGATATCGGGCGCGCTCATCACTTGCGCGGAGCACGGCAACACGAAGGCGACAGCGGCTGCAAAAGAAGTCAGCGAGCGGAAGCGGAACATGAAAGCCTCCAATGGACCGGATCGGGCTGGTCAGGAAGGGGATTTTTGGTCGAACAGTGACGCATCGAGCGAGAGCGCCAGACGGAATGGTATCGTTTCCAGTGCCCAATACTAGGATTTACCCAAAGACGCTGTCAAGCGATTGTTGCAATGTTGGCTCGTCAGCTTATGCGGGTTCGAGTAGGCTCAAAGTCTCTTCCGAGTGCGGAATTCGTGCACCACATCGGCAGGGTCGCGATGCTGGCCATCGATGGCTTCGTTCATCGCACGCATGTCGTCGGGCGAGATCTTGCCGGCCAATGCGTCGAGAGCGTCTCCGATCTGCGGCCAGCGTTGCAGAGCCGCGTCGCGCACCAACGGAACGGCCTGGTAAGGAGGGAAGTAGTGCTTGTCATCCTCAAGCACGGTGAGTCCGAAAGCCTGGATCGGGCCATCAGTCGAGTTGCCGGCGATCATGTCCACCTGACGCGCATTGAGCGCGCGATAAAGCAGGCCGAGATCCATGGTGCGGGGCGGTCCTGCAAACTTGAGTCCATAGGCCTTGCTCAGTCCGGGCAATCCGTCAGGCCGCTGTTCGAATTCGTATCCCACGCCGAGATGCCACTGCGGAGTGTATTGGGCCGCCTGCGTGAGCGTCGTCAGGTGAAGATGTTTCGCATCATCGCCGCGGATCACCATGGCGAATGTGTTCTCGAAGCCGAGCGGCGGCCCGACGGCGATGCCGTATCGCGATGCGTAGAGTTTCCGCACTGTCGCGAGAACCGCGTCGGGATCGCGGTCTAGCGGCTGCTTGAGGACGGCTGTCAGCGCGGTTCCGGTGTATTCGACGTAGGCGTCGATGCGCCCGGCGACCAGCGCCTGGTGGCAAATGTAACTGCCGGCGAGGTAAAAGCGCCTTTCCACTTTCAAGTGTGATTTGGCTTCGATCTCCTGCGCCAGCAACTCCCCGAGCACCACCTGCTCGGTGAAGTTCTTTGCGCCGATGATGGGGTGGTCGGGCCTCGGAGGCGAGCACGACGTAAGAGTTGCGCACAACACGAGCGCCACCGCAAGCAGGGGTGTTCGCATCATGGTCCGGCGATCCTGAACCGCCGCTCCAGTAAACCCAGCGCGCCGTCGGCAATCAACGCCAGCAACGCTGCGGGAATAGCCCCCGCTAGGACGAGCCGGTTATCCATCGACGCGACTCCTCGAAAAATCAGTTCTCCTAAGCCTCCTGCTCCCACTGCCGCGGCAATTGTTGCGATGCCGATACAAGTGACCGTTGCGGTGCGAAGGCCGGCGAGAATGAAGGGCGCAGCCAACGGCAATTCGACTTTCCAAAGCCTCTGCGCGCCGGTGAGCCCGACGGCGTGTGCTACTTCCACCACGGATGGATCGATGCCGCGGATACCCACATAGGTGTTGCGCACGATCGGCAACAAGGCGTAAGCCGTGAGCGCGAGAATGGCGATGCGCGCGGCCCGCTCGCCGAGCCACGGCAATGGCAAGAGGAATCCAAACATGGCGAGCGAAGGAATGGTTTGCAGAATGTTTGCTACGCCAATCACGGGGTTAGCCCACAGAGGCGAGCGGCTCAGCCAAACTCCGGCCGGAACCGATACGGTGGTCGCGAAGAGCATCGCCGCGGCCGTGAGCCAGAGATGCTCGTAGGTCAGCGTCAGGATTTCAGCTCCGTAGCGCGAAAGGAAGTCGCTCATGACGCGCTTTGCTCCGCGTCTGCGGAATGTGCCGTGCTGTTTTCGCCGCGATGAAACGCGCGGATATATGCAGTGACCTCGGGCTGATCAGACCTCATGAATTCTTCCGGCGACCTCTCCGAAACCACGTTGCCTTCCCTGAGCAGCACGATGCGATGCGCAAGGTAGAGCGCCTCATCCAGATCGTGCGTCACCAGCAGCACTGTAATCTTCATGCGGCTCAGCAGGCCGCGCAGCATGTCTTGCATCTCGCTTCGTGTGAGCGGATCGAGTGCGCCAAAAGGCTCGTCCATCAGCAGAACGCTGGGCTCGGCGGCGAGTGCGCGCGCCAGCCCCACACGCTGGCGCTGTCCGCCGGAAAGCTGATGCGGATATCGCGTCGCGAAGGTACCGGGATCAAGCCCCACGGCCTCAAGCAATTCACGGCTGCGTCGAGCGCGCTCCTCGCGCGAACGCCCTTCCGCTTCGAGGACAAGCCCCACATTGCGCTCCACCGTGAAATGCGGAAACAGTCCGGTTTCCTGGATGGCGTAACCAATTCCACGGCGCAGGGCAATGAGATCCGGCTGGCGCACATTTTTCCCGTGCAGGAGGACCTCGCCGCCGGTCGGCTCGATGAGGCGATTTACCGTCCGCAGGAGAGTCGTCTTTCCCGAGCCGCTTCGTCCGAGGACCGCAGTCGTCGTTCCTTCCTCCACGGCGAACTCAACATGGTCGAGCAGCAAGCGCCCCCGCGGAGTCGCAAACGATAGATCGCGAAATTCGATTGCTGTGCTCATTCGATTTCGTGCTGCGGAGGAATCTCTCGCTGGGATATGTGTGGATTCATTTTGGTTGACGCCCTCTGCCGTAGCCCTGCCACACATACTCGAGAGCTTCCGTCAGCGTTTGTTCTCTCGTCTCGCGATCTACGTGGCCCGCATTGCGAGCAAAGACAAACTGGTAGTGATAGCCCTTGGCCGCGAGCACTCTCGCCATCCGCTCATTGGCCAACACCCAGTCGTGCATGTCATCGCGCATCACGTTCGGGTTCAGCAGATCCCTGTCGCCCACTTCCATCCAGATGCGTAGTGGCTTGCGCGGGCTGTTTGGAATGAGGTGCTCGTGAAATTCCCACGCGCCATGCGGCATCTTCGGATCCCACGGCCACTGCTGATTCACAAACGTCCCTGAGTAGCTGAGCACGCGACGATAGAGCTGCGGATGAAACCACGCCATGCTCAGCGCGCACGCGCCGCCGGAACTTGCGCCCATTGCAAGCCGTCGGTTGGGATCTTTGGTCAGGCGCACGTGATATTTGCTCTCGACGGCCGGCAGCACTTCTTTCTCGACGAACTCCGCATAGCGGCCCGACATGGTGTCGTATTCGAGGCCGCGCTCACTGCCTTGGGCGTCGCCGCCGCCGTTGCCGATCGAGATGGCAATCACTGGCGGCACCTTCTGTTCTGCAATCAAGTTATCGAGGACTGTGAACAGCAGGCGGTCAGGACCGTCGGCCCCGACGATGAAGGGCGCAGCGCTTCCCGAAACGTACTGTTTCGGAATGTAGACCGTTACGTGCCGTGTGTAGGGCGCTGGATGGCTGGTGGGCACGAGCAACCGCGCCGGATTCGACGGATCGGGTGTTCCGAATGTGTGCGGATCGCGAGCAATGCCCGGATAAAACTTGCTGTCCGAAGACGCCATTGTGAATTCGTCGACTGTCCCGTGCGGCACATCCTCCTGCACGATCGCCTCGCGCGAAGGCGAGTGGGTTGGGCCAAGGATGAAGTTGCCGTCCTGGTCGGCGGGTACGTTTTCGCCGTCCGAAGGCTCTTTGGCTGCCACGTATCCAGGGGTATGCGGATCGCGCGTCGGCGGAGCGGGGCGCGGTGTTTGGGCAGCCAACCAGCCGGTCATGAAGAGCAGAAGCGTAATTCGCGCAACGCGCAAAACCAATTCCTCCCTCGGCAGCAGAGCTCTAACACCGACGCTGCTTTGGCGCACAGTTGCCAGAATTGTATATTGGGAGTGCCCGGAGCCGGGTCGACAAGGCTGCTGCATGCTGCGGTGAGCGCGCGCGGGAAGCGGCAGCACCAGTGCGGGAAGGGAATTGGCGAGGAGCCCAACATGCATCAGCAGCCCATTCCCGCGACCGGAACCGAAACTGAGCAAACCGCGCCTGGCTCTTCCGAGGTCCTCCAGAGATCGGTTCGCCGCACCCTGATGCGGCTCGGTCCCTACCTCATGCTCCTCTATGTCGTATCGTTTCTCGACCGCGCTAACATCAGTTTCGCCAAGCAGGCCATGCATGCTTCCGTTGGAATCTCGGAAGGCGCGTACGCACTTGCAGCCGGGCTCTTCTTTATCGGCTATTCGACGTGCGGCTTTCCCAGCAACCTGGTCCTGCATCGCGTTGGCGCCAAGATCTGGATCTCGCTTCTCATGGTTAGCTGGGGCATCTTCTCGATGGCCACCATGTTCGTGCATGACAATACGTCCTTTTATTTGCTTCGATTTTTTCTGGGGATCACCGAGGCCGGGTTCTTTCCGGGGACGATTCTCTACCTGACGTATTGGTTTCCGGCGCGCGTCCGCGGGCAGATTCTCGGGCTGTTTTATCTCGGGGTTCCGCTCGCGCTGATCATTGGTGGCCCGCTCTCCGGCTGGTTGCTGCAGGTGCGGCCCTGGGCCGGCCTTGAAAGCTGGCAATGCATGTTCCTGGTCGAAGGCGCATTCGCCGTGCTCCTCGGAGCTGTTTCGTTCTGGTTCCTCGAAAACAAGCCTGCGGACGCGCGCTGGCTCCCCGCCGACGAAAAACGCGCGCTCACCGAGTTGCTGGCCGCCGAAGAATCAAATCGGCGATCGAGCGGCCCCACGCATCTCTTGCCGATGCTGCGCGACCCGCGTGTTTTGCGGTTCGTTTTGATCTATGCGCTGATCCAGATGAGCACGTATGGGGCAATCTTCTATCTGCCGGCTGAAATCTCAGCGCTGCTGCATAAGCCTGAAGGCCTTGAAGTCGGCCTGATGTCGGCGATTCCCTGGATTTGCGCGCTGGTCGCAGTCTATGGGTTGCCGCGCTGGGCTGATGTGCGCGATAGCCATCGGATGTTCGCTGCGCTGACCCTGCTGATTGCCGGTTGTGCGAGCTTCGCATTTCCGTCCACGGGACCCGTCATGGGGCTGGTCGTGCTGTCGATCGCAGTGTCGGGATTCATCGCAGTGCAGCCGATGTTCTGGACATTTCCCACGGGCTATCTCGCTGATCGCGCGGCCGCGGGGGGCATCGCGCTGATTGGAACCGGAAATATTGGCGGGTTCATTGCGCCGAATCTGAAAGTGCTTGCGGATGAGTATTTCCACTCACCGCACGCCGGCCTCTACGTACTGGCCGGGCTGACCGTGGTGAATGCCGGTCTGATCGCTTCCATTAGCCAGCGCAAGAAAACAAAGACTCAAACCGGCACATGAGCCCAGGGAGAAATCCGCATCAACAACACTACTTAGGCGAACTGGTCGAGGCTGAAACCGAGTTCGTAGTTCTCGCCGTGCGCGAGCAGTTCTTCCCAGGTCACTTCGCGATGCTGGTATCCTGCCATGCGGCCAAGCATGCAACTCAGGGCCGTTTCTACGCCTGCGGCAATCTGGTTGTGGCATTGTCCCGAAGTGATGCTTTCGATGAACGCACGATCCTTTTCTCGATCGGCATACTTCAGGTTGTCGAGGAACGCGCCATTGGCGGCAAATTTTCCCGGTCCCTGTGCTGCGCCCTCCGGATCCTGCCATTCCCAGGCTTGTGCGCCCGTGATCTGCACCGGGCCGGAGTAGGGCACATTGCCTGAACCCGAAGCGCCAAACAGCTTTAAGCCCGCTTCAAAATCGCCATCGCTCCCGAACTGCGTCGACGCGAACGCGAAGTGAACATCGTTGGGATAGGTGAAGTCGACTTGATAGTTATCCCAGATATCTCCCCAATGAGTGAGGATGTTGCGACCGCCGGTCGCTGCGGCTTTCAGCGGATGGGCGCCAAGCATCCAGTTGCACAGGTCGATGATGTGGATGTTCTGCTCCACGAGAATGTCGCCGGATAGCACGCGATCCCAGAGCCAGTTCCGCAGGCGATATTCGTCCTGTGACTCGCCGGGCCGCGTTTTCTCGGTGGAAGCGGGCGCGTTGTAGTAGCCGGACGCCGTGGCGATCTTGCCCAGCGCCCCGCCCTGGATGCGCTGCGCGATGGCCGCCAATGGCGGCGCCATGCGGCACTGGAATCCCACATCGACGCTTTGCGTCGGCTTGACTCGCTTCGCGATTTCGAGCGCATGCTTGGCTTGGCGGATATCGACACCGACAGGCTTCTCGCAGTAGACGTGCTTGCCGCCGGCGACCGCAGCCTCAAGGTGCTGCACGTGGAAGAACGGCGGCGTCGAAATCTGGATTAGGTCGACGTCGGGTGACGCGGCGAGCTGCTCGAAGGCATGCGGCCCGTGGAAGAGCCTTTTTTCGTCGATAGCCGCGCGTCCCAGGCTCGCATTCAGTTTGTTGAAATGGTCGTGCCCGTGGGCCAGTTGGTCTGGGAATATGTCGGCCAGGGCGACAACCTGAGCAGTCGTGTTCTGTGAGAACGACGTGGCGACAGCCGTTCCGCGGTTGCCGCAGCCAAGCAGCCCGTGCCGCACGGCGGAGTTCGCCTGATAGCCGAATGCAGTCTGCTCGTTGAGAAGAAGCATGCCCGAGATTGCGGATCCTGTCTGAAGAAATCGGCGACGGTTCATTGTACCTCGCGTTCGTTTGAAAGCTGATCACGATGGGCGCGAACCCGCGCCGGCTTATCCAAGCACTTCGTTGAGGATGCGCTCCAGATAGAGTTTCTCCTGACGCACATCCTCGACCTGCTGCGGTCCTGATGTTTCCCGTTCAATCGTAACCGCGCCGGTGTAACCGAGGCGGTGCAGCTTGGTGAAGACTGTCTTGAAGTCGACAAGACCCCTGCCGATGAGCACTTCTTCGCCGAGTTTGCTGGGATCGGTGGGCCATTTGCCGTCTTTGGCGTGAATGCTTCGCACATGCGGCCCAAGAATATCGACCGCATCCACCGGGTTGGCCTTGCCATAGAGAATCAGGTTAGCGGTGTCGAGACCGACCGCGAGGTTCGGCAGGCCGACATCCCGGATCATGCGCGACATGGTCGTCGGCGTTTCCTGGCCAGTTTCCATCAGGAAGTGCTGTCCGTTTCCCTGGCAGTGCTGCGCCACGGTGCGAATGGCTTCGACCGCGCCTGGGTAAAGGGGATCGGTGGGATTCTCGGGAATGAAGCCGCAATGCGTCTGCACTTGCCCGATGCCAAGCAGCTTGGCAAAGTCAGAAGCCTGGCGCAGGGCATCGATGCGGGCCTCGCGAGTTTTAGGCGGCACGAGCCCGATCGTCTGGGGACCTTGGAGGAAATCCCACACCAGCGGGGGTGGCCCGACAACCTCCACCGTCGTTGCCGTCACCTCATATTTGTCAAGCAGGTCCCGAATCTGTTTTGCGACGCCCGGTGTGAACCCGTTGATGTAGCCATCCATCGAGAGGAAGCAGTTGCTGAATCCCAACCGGTGGACACGGCTGATGACTTCTTCTGGAGCGTCATGCGGGCTGACCAGCAGCCCCAGAGCCATCGGCTTGAGTGACGCCGGTTCCGCGAATGCAAACGATGCCGATGAATGAAAGCTTTCAGCGATGACCGCAGCGGATGCCGCTCCGATAAACGTACGCCGATCCATGAATTGTCCTTTCCCGGACGCAGGATGCCGGACCACGATGACCGCAATTGTCCGAACTGCCTAATCTAGCTGGTTGGCGCGGCTTTCGCAACCCGCAGGCAGGGAGTGAGAGGGCGGGTCTCGCTGGGTAACGGGCTGTTCAGCGATTTTCGGGCGCCGGCAAATCCCAAGGGCTATTGCGTACGTTGCTGCGTCAGGATGCCGCGTTGGGTCAGCACTTCCGTGATGTGTTCGCAAAGAGCGCGCGGGCCTTCGACCTTGCTGACAAACAGGTCAGCGTAATGCACGTCGGGCGGAATCTCGTTCACGCCTGAGAGCAAGACGACGGGCAAATGGGGATGCGCCAGCTTAATTTGCTGTGCTAACTCGGTTCCCGTAACGCCGGGCATCAGCTGGTCGGAGACGACCAGGTCGATGTGCGAGTGGTTAAGGGTTTCCATCGCCATGCGAGCAGAAGTCGCGGTTACGACCTGAAAACCGTGCTTCTGGAGCACGAGCTTGCGAAGGATGAGAGGGTTCTCCTCGTCATCCACACAGAGGATGACTACGCTATTTTGCATCGAGCTCGCCCTGTATCGTTGATGCTGCATCCTCGATTCCGGCGAAAATCATTGCCGGTTCAGGTTCGCCTGTATGCCGTGCACGCGGGATCACGACGCGGAAGCAGGTCACGTTGCCGCGTTTCAGAGGAATGCTTCGGAACTGAATAGAGCCCTCATACTTCTGGATAATACCCTTGCTGATCCAGAGGCCGAGCCCTGTTCCTTTCGCCTCCTTCGTGCTGAAAAACGGCTCGAAGACCCGCTTGGCGTGTTCAGGCTTGACGCCATGCCCGGTGTCGCAGATCGAGATACAAAGGTCGGCATGCAGGCCTTTGCGATGATTGATCCTTTCTGCGACTCTTACACGCAGAGTTCCACCATCTGGCATTGCCTGGATTGCATTGCCGATCAGGTTAAGAAATACCTGCTTCAGTTCGACGGGGAAACCGCGGACCATGCCTTGAGTTCGATACTGCTTATCCACCGTGATGCCGCTGAGCTGGAATCGGCGGGCCTGCAATTCAAACAGGTCTTCGAGGAGTTCGACGACCGACACCTCGACCGGATCCTGCGATTCACGATAGAAACCAAGCGTCTGCTTCGTAATGTGGCAGGCGCGCATGAGCTCTTCTTCACCGAGCCGCGCATAGTACTTTGCTTCGTCGTCGAGCGAGGGATGATTGCGGAGCAGGAAGAAGGTGTTGGTGATGGCCTCGAGGGGATTGTTGATCTCGTGCGCGATGATTCCCGCCACCCTGCCCATTGCGGCGAGACGTTCGGTGCGGCGCAGAGCCTCCTCGGCGTGAAGCTGGGCGGTGATATCGCGATTGATTTCGAGGATTGCCTCGGTGCCAATCTTGAAGGCCTGGCGGCTGGCTACGGTGATCTCATCTCCATCCCGGGTTTGTTGCACAAGATTTCCGTCCCAACGGCCGAAGTTCAACAGCGTTGAATCGATGACGGATTTCTCGGTAGGGAACTCCGTATGGAGCACCTGGTGCACACGCTGGCCGAGCACTTCACTCCGCTTCCATCCATACAAGGCCTCGGCGCCTGCGTTCCAATAGAGCAGGATGCCGTTCAGATCGCGGACCAGGATCGCCTCGCTTGCCAGTTCCAGAAGATCGGCGCGCTCGCGCAGGAGGTCTTCCAGTTTCTTGCGGGAGGTCACATCAAAGAAGGCGCCTACCGCCCCGCGCACCTGGCCATCCGCATCGAATAGGGGGCTTGCGCTGCCGAGAATCTGCGCATTCGATCCATCTTTGCGTCGAATCTCCCACTCAGCCGGCGGCACCGGCCTCCCAGTCGCGATGGCCCTCTGAAGCGGCAATTCCTCGGCGCGGAGGGCGTGTCCGCCCTGAAATAGTTCGTACCGCGCTCCGCCCGCCGAACTTGTGCTCTTGGAAATGTTCTCTTCTGGTTGAGCTCCAAGCAGGTCCGAGAGTGCCTGGTTCGCGGTCATGACCTGGCATAGGGGATCATGGGCAACGGTGACGCCAACGGGAAGAACCTGCATGATGGTCTCGAGCTCGGTAACTCGCTGTTCCAGTTGCGAATTGAGGTTCCTGATCCGTTCTTCCGCTGCAATCTGGTCGCTGATATCGGTGCTTGTGCCGAACCAGCGGGCTACGGCGCCCTGCGAATCGCAAATTGGCACTGCACGTGAAAGAAACCACCTGAACTCGCCGTCACTCCCACGAATAGGAAATGTTTCCTCCCAGTTCGCACCCATTTGTCTCGAGCTCAACATGCTTTCAATGACACGATCTGCGTGAGCCGGGTGAAGAATGTGTTTCCAGTCCAATCCCGATGACTCCTCGGCCTCCATGCCGGTGAATTCGTACCAGCGCTGGTTGTACCAGAAGATTTTTCCGTCGGCGTCGGCCATCCAGGCAAGCTGGGGGATGGAGTTTGCGAGGGTGCGGAACTGCTGCTCACTCTCTCGCAACTGGTGGGTGCGTTCGTCAACGCGCCGTTCCAGTTCCTCATTCAACGTTTCGAGCTGCCGCGTTTTCCGATGGAGTTCGGCAAAGACTCGCACCTTGGCGCGAAGAACTTCGGGCACCACGGGAACGGAAATATAGTCTACGGCGCCGCTCTGGTATCCCTTGATCCGGTCGAGATCCGTAAGATGTACGGCGGAGATGAAAATAATCGCCGTTTTCTGGAAGCGCGGATGCTGGCGCATCATGTCGGCCATTTCGAACCCGTCGATTTCAGGCATGCTTACATCGAGAAGAACCACGGCGATGTCATGCTTGAGCAACTGCTCCAGCGCCTGTCTTCCGGATCGCGCTTGAATCAGATTTTCGCCTAGCTCGCCGAGGATCGCCTCGTAGCTCAGCAACTTTGCCGGCTGATCGTCAACCATCAGAATGTTGGCCTTCTCGTTGACGCTCATCATTTCTCCCCTGGGCCCGAATCGCTGCGCATTCTGTTCCTGAACCTGAACACGAATTGGTTCTCTACCGATGCAGCCACATGCGAAGCGCTGACAACAGCTGCTCTGTATTTACCGGTTTGGCGAGATATTCCGACGCACCGGCCTCGAGGCATTTTTCACGGTCTCCCTTCATCGCCTTGGCTGTCAATGCGACAATGGGGAGCCGCCGGAATGCCTGGTTCTGCCGGATGACCTGCATGGTTTCGTAGCCGTCCATCTCCGGCATCATGATGTCCATGAGAACGATGCCAAGATCGGGCGTGGATTCGATGGTTTCAATTGCCTCGCGCCCCGTGCCCGCGGTGAGCACCGTCATGCCGCGGCGCTCAAGCACGCTGCTCAGCGCGAAAATGTTACGCACATCATCGTCGACGATAAGGACCTTTCTGCCGACCAGCGCTTCGTCAGAGCGATGCAAGCGGTCGAGCATGTTCTGTTTGTCCTTGGGCAGGTCAGAAACCACCCTATGCAGGAACAGCGCCGTCTCATCGAGAAGGCGCTCGGGCGATTCGACGTCTTTCACAATCACGCTGCGCGCCAGCATGCGAAGACGCGCGTCCTCTTCGGGGGACAGATCCTTTCCGGTGAAGACAACCACGGGCAGTTCGCTCAGCGTGGGCATGTCGCGCAGCGTCTCCATGACCTCAAAGCCGCTCATGTCAGGCAGGCGCAAATCGAGCACGAGGCAGTCGTATCCCTCGCATCGCAACTCGTCGAGCGCCTGCGCACCAGTCGATACGACCTTGACGTCGATGTCGTCGTAGCCGAGCAGAGCTTCAATGCTGAGTTGCTGCGCCGGTTCATCTTCCACCACCAGCAGGCGTTTTCTGCGCGGGCTCGAAAATTCCTTGATCCGTGTGATGGCCGCCTCAAGACCTTCGGTTGAAGTCGGCTTCGTCACAAAGGAGAACGCTCCGCGCGAGAGTCCGTGGCGCAAATCTTCATCAAGCGTGAGCATCTGCACTGGGATATGACGCGTCGCTGGGTCCTGCTTGAGATGGTTTAGAACGGTCCAACCCAGCATGTCGGGAAGAAACACGTCGAGCGAAATAGCTGTTGGGTGGTATTCGCGCGCCAGCGCAAGGGCATCGGCCCCACGGGTTGCCACCAACACCTTGAAGCCCTTGTCGCGCGAGAGATCGCAGAGGATCCTGGCATAATGCAGATCGTCTTCCACGATCAGCAGAATGCTGTCGTCCGGATCAAGCGAGTGACGGTCATCTTCAATATGATCGGCGCGCAATTCGCCGACGGATGCTTGAGAGATGGGCATGGCGGAAATTGAGCCGGCGTGCGGCTCGTTGCGCACCGTGATGCTCGATGCTGAAGGTCCAACGTAAGTTTGCGGCAGATAGAGCGTGAAAGTGCTGCCTTTGCCCGGGGTGCTGACCAGTTGGATTTCACCGCCAAGCAGGCTGGCCAGCTCGCGGCTGATGGCGAGGCCGAGGCCGGTTCCACCATATTTGCGGCTCGTTCCCGCATCTGCCTGCTGAAACGCCTCAAAGATAATTCGTTGCTTGTCGAAGGGAATGCCGATTCCGGTGTCGGATACCGCGAAGGCAATCACCGCGTTGCTGGCGCTGAGGATGGGATGGTTCTGAGTCCAGCCGCTTGTTGCCGGCGAAACCGAAAGCTGGACCTTGCCTTGCTCTGTGAACTTGAATGCGTTCGAAAGCAGATTCTTCAGCACCTGCTGCAAACGCTTGGAGTCAGTGACCAGACTGCGGGCAAGGCGGCTATCCGCGTTGATTTCGAATGCCAGTTTGCGGTTGTCTGCCTCGTGCCGGAACGGCCTCGCCACCATCTCAATGAGGCTGTTGAAGAATACTTCTTCGGCCTCAACCGAAACGGTACCGGACTCAATCTTAGACAGGTCAAGGATGTCGCTGATCAGGTTGAGCAGGTCGGTGCCCGCACCGTGAATGGTTCGCGCAAACTCGACCTGTTTCGCGCTGAGGTTGCCATCGGGATTTTCGGCGAGTTGCTGACCCAGGACAAGGATGCTGTTCAGCGGCGTACGCAGCTCGTGGGACATGTTGGCCAGGAACTCTGACTTGTACTTGGAGGTGAGTGCGAGTTCCTTGGCCTTTTCTTCGAGCGCGCCGCGGGCCTGCTCGATTTCCTGGTTCTTGCGTTCCACTTCGGCGTTCTGCTCGGCGAGTTGCTGCGCCTTCTGTGCCAGCTGCTCGTTGGTTTGCTGCAACTCCTTCTGCTGCGTCTGCAGTTCAGTGGCGAGCTGCTGCGATTGCTTCAGCAGGCCCTCGGTCTGCATCGTCGCCTCGATACTATTGAGCACGATTCCGATGCTCGACGTGAGCTGCTCGAGAAACGCCAGGTGTGAAGCGGTAAACACGCTTAGACTGCACAGCTCGATGACCGCTTTCACTCGATCTTCGAAGAGGACCGGCAGCACGATGACATTGCGCGGCTTCGCTTCGAACAGGCCGGAACGGATGGGAGCCGTATTGTCGGGAAGATCGGATATGAGCATGCGGCGTTTTTCTGAAGCGCACTGCCCGATCAACCCCTCGCCCAGCCTGATCCGCTCAAGGTGACCATCCTCTGTTGTCGCGTAAGCCGACAGCAAAACCATGCTGTTCGAGTCTTCCGACTCCATCTGATAGAGCACGCCTTGCTGCGCATTCACCAGTGGCGCCAGCTCCGAGAGCAGCATGCGGCCCACCGTGGTCAGATCGCGCTGGCCCTGCAGCATGCCGGTGAAGCGTGCGAGGTTCGTCTTCAACCAGTCCTGCTCGGTGTTGCGGTCGGTGGTCAGGCGCAGGTTGTCGATCATGGTGTTGATGTTGTCCTTCAGATCCGCAACTTCGCCGCTGGCTTCTACCTGGATCGATCGCGTCAGGTCTCCCTTGGTGACGGCTGTTGCCACTTCGGCGATCGCGCGCACCTGGTTGGTGAGGTTATCGGCCAGGAGGTTCACGTTGCCGGTCAGATCCTTCCACGTTCCGGAGGCGCCGGGTACGTTCGCCTGGCCGCCGAGACGCCCTTCCACGCCGACTTCGCGTGCCACCGTCGTTACCTGGTCGGCAAACGTGGCCAGCGTGTTGGTCATGTTATTGATGGTTTCCGCCAGAGCTGCCACTTCACCCTTGGCGTTCACCGTGAGCTTCTGCGTCAGCTCGCCGTTGGCGACGGCGGTCACCACCTTCACGATGCCGCGCACCTGCTCGGTCAGGTTGGCCGCCATCACGTTCACGTTGTCGGTCAGGTCCTTCCAGGTTCCGGCTACGCCGGGAACTGCCGCCTGGCCTCCGAGCTTGCCCTCTGTTCCCACTTCACGCGCCACGCGGGTCACTTCGGCTGCGAACGCATTGAGCTGGTCCACCATGGTGTTGATGGTGTTCTTCAGCTCGAGAATCTCGCCCTTGACGTCGACCGTGATCTTTCGCGACAGGTCGCCGCGAGCCACAGCAGTCGTCACTTCCGCGATGTTTCGAACCTGGGCGGTGAGGTTTCCCGCCATGGCGTTGACCGAGTCGGTGAGGTCCTTCCAGGTTCCAGCGACACCGGGCACGTTGGCCTGGCCTCCGAGCCGTCCCTCCGAACCCACCTCGCGGGCCACGCGTGTCACTTCGGCAGCGAACGACCGCAGCTGCTCGACCATGGTGTTGAGTGTCTCTTTGAGCTGCAGGATTTCGCCGCGCACGTCGACGGTAATCTTCTTCGAAAGGTCACCTGTAGCGATCGCTGTTGCGACCTCCGCAATGTTGCGCACCTGGCCGGTGAGGTTGGAGGCCATGAAGTTGACGTTGTCGGTAAGGTCCTTCCAAGTTCCGGCCACACCGGGCACCTGGGCCTGGCCGCCCAGCTTGCCGTCGGTGCCCACTTCGCGAGCCACGCGGGTTACTTCGCCTGCAAACGCGTTCAGCTGGTCCACCATGGTGTTAATGGTGTTTTTCAGCTCGAGAATCTCGCCCTTCACGTCGACTGTGATCTTGCGCGACAAATCACCGCGAGCCACGGCCGTCGTCACTTCAGCGATGTTGCGCACCTGCCCGGTCAAGTTGCCGGCCATTGAGTTGACCGAGTCGGTCAGGTCCTTCCATGTTCCGGCCACGCCGGGAACCTGCGCCTGGCCGCCCAGCTTGCCTTCGGAACCCACTTCGCGCGCCACCCGTGTGACTTCGGCAGCGAACGCATTCAGCTGATCCACCATCGTGTTGATGGTTTCCTTCAAAAGCAGAATCTCGCCGCTCACATTGACCGTGATCTTTTTGGAAAGGTCGCCGGTGGCGATTGCCGTCGAAACTTCGGCGATGTTGCGCACCTGGCCAGTCAGGTTCGAGGCCATGGAATTGACCGAGTCGGTCAAATCCTTCCATGTGCCGGCGACACCGGGCACCTGCGCCTGCCCGCCCAGTTTGCCGTCGGTGCCCACTTCGCGGGCTACGCGAGTCACCTCCGAAGCGAATGCACGAAGTTGATCGACCATGGTGTTGATGGTGTCTTTGAGCTCGAGGATTTCGCCGCGGACGTCCACCGTGATCTTGCGGCTCAGGTCGCCGCGAGCCACGGCCGTGGCGACTTCGGCGATGTTGCGAACCTGCGCCGTCAGGTTGCCGGCCATAAAGTTCACCGAGTCGGTAAGATCCTTCCAGGTTCCAGCCACGCCGGAGACCTGGGCCTGACCGCCCAGCTTGCCTTCGGTGCCGACCTCGCGGGCCACGCGCGTTACTTCGCCTGCGAATGCGTTCAGCTGGTCCACCATCGTGTTAATGGTGTTCTTGAGCTCGAGAATCTCGCCCTTCACGTCGACGGTGATCTTGCGGCTCAAATCGCCGCGGGCCACGGCCGTCGTCACTTCGGCGATGTTGCGTACTTGGCCCGTGAGGTTGCCGGCCATCGAGTTCACTGAGTCGGTCAGGTCCTTCCAGGTTCCGGCGACGCCTGGGACGTTGGCTTGGCCGCCGAGCCGTCCTTCCGTGCCGACTTCGCGGGCCACGCGGGTCACTTCGCCAGCGAAGCGGTTCAGCTGATCCACCATGGTATTCAGCGTCTCTTTGAGCTGCAGGATCTCGCCCCGAACGTCGACTGTGATCTTGCGCGAGAGGTCGCCATTGGCAATGGCCGTTGCTACCTCGGCGATGTTACGGACTTGGCCCGTAAGGTTTGAGGCCATAAAGTTCACGTTGTCCGTGAGGTCTTTCCAGGTACCGCCAACGCCGGGCACCTGAGCCTGGCCGCCTAACTTGCCTTCTGTTCCCACCTCGCGGGCGACACGGGTTACTTCGCCAGCAAACGCGTTCAGCTGGTCGACCATCGTGTTGATGGTGTCCTTTAATTCGAGGATTTCGCCTTTCACGTCAACGGTGATTTTGCGGGAAAGGTCGCCGCGGGCCACGGCGGTTGTCACCTCGGCGATGTTGCGGACCTGCGCCGTCAGGTTGCCGGCCATGGCGTTCACTGAGTCAGTCAGATCCTTCCATGTTCCAGCCACGCCCGGGACCACCGCCTGGCCGCCCAGCTTGCCGTCGGTTCCCACCTCGCGGGCAACGCGGGTTACTTCAGAAGCAAAGGAACGCAGCTGATCCACCATGGTGTTGATGGCCTCTTTCAGCTGCAGAATCTCACCGCGCACGTCCACCGTGATCTTGCGGGAAAGGTCGCCGCTGGCCACGGCAGTTGCCACTTCGGCGATGTTGCGCACCTGGCCGGTGAGGTTCGAAGCCATGGAGTTGACCGAATCGGTCAGATCCTTCCAGGTACCGGCGACGCCGGGTACCTGCGCCTGGCCGCCCAGTTTGCCGTCAGTTCCTACTTCGCGGGCCACGCGTGTCACTTCGGCCGTGAACACTCCCAACTGCTGAATCATGGTGTTGACAATGTTGGCAGAGCGGAGGAATTCACCCTCAAGCGGTCGTCCGTCTACGTCGAGCCGGACGGTCTGAGTCAAGTTTCCCTGCGCCACTGCAGCGATCGCGCGGGTGACTTCGTTGGTTGGCCGGAGCAGGTCTTCGGTCAGGGTATTGACCGAAACCTCCATCTCACCCCACGAGCCGCGCAGCTGCTCGAAACGGATCCGCTCGCGCGTCTTGCCTTCCTTTCCAACCGCGAGCCCGACGCGCTTCAACTCGCGCGCCATCTGCTCGTTCGCTGCGATGATGTCATTAAACGTGTCGGCGATCTTGCCTTCAATTCCGGTCCAGGCGCCGGGTAGCCGGACGGAAAAGTCGCCATCGTGCATGGTCTGCAACGCCGCGAGGATTAATCGAAGATCGGGGGATGCCGTGCCAGGCGGAGAGACGTGACCATTGTGTTGCTCTTCGGGCAACGGATCAAGTGTAGCGGTCGCTGCGGTGGCGGCGGGCGTTTGCTGACCCCTCTTCATGCAAGATCTCCTCGCGTCGATAAACGGCTGAATTATCAAATAACTAGGGTGATGCGGGCGCTGGGGAACAGGGGAAGTTCCGCAGTGGCTTTACCGTGCTGGATTGCAAACCATCGCAGTATGGGGCAGAGGACTAGATGCCGCGTTCGCGACGCAGGTTGCCTCCGCTTTCACGGGATTCCAACAATCTTTCCTTGTGCTCGTTTAGCGAACCGGCTCTGGGGCTGGTCAGAAACAATTTAAGATAGACGTACCCGCTCGCATTGACGCTCCGCAGAAGGGCACCGGGACCCGGAGGAAAAATCAGACAAATGGCACTCATCAAGACTTCGAATCCCGCACTCAGCGACAAGACCTTCCGTGAGCTCTCTGGCACCCAATACGGGGGTGTCATCGACGAGTCCAGACGGATGACGCTGAACGGTACCATCAACAAGACCGGCATTCTTCTGGTTTGTGCGATTGCCAGCTCCGCCTGGGTATGGCACCTGTTCCTCCAATCGCGCGACTTAGGCACGATTTCTCCGCTGATGCTGGGCGGAGTGCTAGGCGGGTTGATCTTTGCTCTGGTGACCGTGTTCAAAAAGGAGTGGTCGCCGGTTACGGCACCGATCTACGCCTTGCTTGAGGGGCTGGTGCTTGGCGGGCTTTCATGTCTGGTGGATATTCGCTACCCCGGAATCGCCATCCAAGCCGTCGGTCTGACCTTTGGAACGCTTTTCGTGATGCTGATCGCGTATCGATCTGGTTTGATTCGAGTCACCCAAAAATTCCGGCTCGGCATCATCGCGGCCACCGGCGGCATCATGATCTTCTACCTTGTCGAAATGGTCCTGAGCTTTCTGCACATCCAGTTCGTTGCCATCAATGGAGGGGGCGCTATTGGCATCGGCTTCAGCCTGCTTGTGGTTGGCATCGCAGCGCTGAACCTGGTTCTGGATTTCGATTTCATCGAGCAAGGCGTGAACTACGGCGCGCCGAAATACATGGAGTGGTACGGCGCGTTCGGGATCATGGTCACGCTCGTCTGGCTTTATCTTGAGATCCTGCGCCTGCTCTCCAAAATGCGCAGCAGGAATTAAAGGGGGAGACGCTTTCCGTCGGGCCTAGCAGCCGGTTCCGTTCACCACGGCTCCCACTGTGCGCCACAGAATCTGGAGATCGAGCCAGAGGTTCCAGTTTTCGACATACGCGCGATCGAGAGCGATGTAGTTCTCAAAGGAGGCATTGGTCCGCGACTCCACCTGCCACAGTCCGGTCACGCCGGGCAGTACCCAAAGCCGAATCAGGTGCTCCGGTTTGTAGTGGGCCACCTCCGAGGCGAGCGATGGTCGCGGGCCGACCAAGCTCATATCGCCGCGGAGTACATTCACAAGCTGAGGAAGCTCATCGAGGCTGTACTTGCGCAGAAGCTTGCCGATTCGCGTTACGCGGGGATCGTCGGATAGCTTGAACAGAATTCCATCTCGCTCATTGAACTCTGCCAGGCGGTTGCGGTGGCGGTCGGCATCCGGCACCATGGTTCTAAATTTATAAAAATGGAAGAGGCGTCCGTGTTTACCGACGCGCGTGGATACGTAGATTGCGGGGCCGGGGCAATCGATCCAGATCAGGATTCCGATCAGAATCATCAGGGGAAACAGCGCGACAATCAAAGTAGAGGAAAGCGCGAGATCGAGCGCTCGTTTCACTCCATAACTCAGCCACCGAGGCGACTGGCCCGTAGTCCACGGTCCCTCGAATGACTCGAGTTGCTGTACGACATCGCGATCGAAGTCGGCCACCTGCCCGTTCAAGCGCATCGGCTTTGGTTCTGCCAGCGTGGTATCCATATTCCCCATGGCCCGATTCCACTCCACGTTCGCGTCAATCAGCAGCCGCGAAGCTCTTGGGATCCTCATTCCGTGCAAGCAACAAAAAGACGAGCAGCGCCGCAAACAATGCCGTCACGCCATCTCCTGCAAAGATGAGCTTGTATCCGTATCGAACGACCAGCATTCCAGTCAGTGCCGCGGCGGCGGCCTGCGCCAAGGCTCCGGTTACGTTCTGAAGCGCGGATGCATTGTTGCGTGCTGCTTCCGGCAGACGGCTCATGAGCATGCTGTAAAGGCCAGGTCCCGCACTGAACTGCACCGCCGTGTAGAGCACATAGCAGGCAATCGCTCCGGACACGCCGTGGCTGCCACCGAGGGCAAAGACCGCTACCGCAGTCATGACCTGGAGCCAGATGATTCCGCGCAACGAGCCTGCCCTGCGATAGATCAGCGGCGCCGCCAGGGCCGAGGCGAACTGGGCCAGTTGCGACGCGGAGAACATCTCGCCCACTTGCTGGAGTGACAGGCCCATCCGCTTCTGGAAGTACACCGGCGCAAACGGAATGAAGGCGCCCGTGACCACGTTCCACACCGCAAAGGCAGCGAGAAACCGCATGAGGAAAGGACTGGAAGCCGGGGCGTGATCCGATTGGATCTCCTCATGTCTGCCAAGCTTGAGCCGCGAGATTGGCAGGATTCCCAGCATCGCGATGAGCGCAGCCCCAATGAGTGTGAGCCGAATGCCGAACGCCAGCGAATCGATGGCATGCACCGGCCGCAGCATTCCCGGCAGCCTTCCTCCGAACACGCCGGCAAGGATCCCCGTGCCGATGCCAGTCGCAAACGCAATGCTGAAGGCGAAGACGCGGTTCCGCTCGGTGGTGAGGCGTGCAACGGCCGGCGCGAAACACACCGGCCACGCACTGAGCGCAGATCCCATCAGAAACGCGAGGCCGATCTGCGCCGGCATCCAAAGAATCGATGTGCGGGCGATTCCCAGCAGCGGCGCCACGATGAAGCAAATCAGCAGGGCCTTTTGTAACCCGACGCGCCTCGCAACGATGCTGATGGGCAGGGTTCCAACAACGTTGCCGAGCGTCAGCGCGCCGGTGACGAGGCCCATTGCCCGTTCGTCAAAGTGCAGGTTGAGCAAAAACAGATTGAACAGGAAGAAGTAGAGCCCTACGCCGAAGTCGAAGAAGAATGCCGCGGCAAAGAACGTCCAGAACGGACGGCCGAGCGCATCAGCAGGCCACCAGGTTGCCAGGAACGCAGGCACACCGGCGCGATGACGGGCCACCGTCGCTTCACTGCATGCAGCCGGGGAACTCATTAGTGCCCCCTGTCCGCGAGCCGCTCAAGCCGGTCGATTGCCCATTCAAAGGAGTGATAACGAAGTTCCAGCGGACCCGCGCCGAGCAGGTTGTCGATCATCGCGATTTGCAGTTTGCGCACTGCGGGAGCGCTGAACAGATACTGGAGCATCGAAAAGCGCGCGACTTCGGTCGGGAATTCGACGAGTTCATTGCGGCTGACTCTCTGCCGGTTCAGGAACACCACATGATTCACATGCGAAGTGAATGACAATGAGACCGAGCGCAAAGGTTGAAAATCAAGCTCAATCGAGGGCTTTCCTACCTGCGCTCTTCGAATGACTTCCTTTCCGCTCAGTTCCGAGAAGAGCTCGATTGCCGAGGGACGGAATCGTGCCTGGTTGCAGTTGCCGACCACAAGACAGTCCTGGCGGTTGTTGACCAGGTAACTGGCGTCATCCGTGACGAATGTCCACCCGGCCCGGGCACATGCATAAGACAGCGAAGACTTGCCGGCTCCAGAATCACCGCAAAGAAGAATTCCGCATCCCTCGCGCTCGATACAGGCCGCGTGGATCGGAGTCGTATAGGAAGTGACAAGGATCGCGAGTACCGAGGACTCAAGAAAGAAGTGGCGGAGGTAGCCGCGATGTGCGACGGCTGCCTCAGTCAGCCAAATCACTGCGAACCGCTGGGAAAAATCGACAATGGCGTAATTGTCGGCGTCGGCGACGTATGCCGCCATGTGCTGCTGGATGCGGGCCGTTGGAGCCGGCGGACACTCGATTGAGTTCGTGTTCCTGACTCCGATGCGCAACCGGATCGGCGGTGTATCGAAGAGCTTCACAAATCCCTGCCAGGTTGCTGCCGCCGAGCGCAGGATTTCTTCGCAATTCGTCTCGATCTGCAGGGGAAACCCGAGCGGATAGAAGGTTTCCCGCAGGGGCATCTCAAATCGCGCGAGCGCGGGATCGCCCAGGTTCACTGGTTCCGATCGGGCGCACGCGGACCGGATTTGTTCGAGGCTCAGCATGGGAGCGTAGTCGTTCACGTAGGATGTCCTCGCCTCAGAATTGGTATTTCAAAGCGATTTGAATGATGCGAGGGTTTGTAGCCGTCGACGTGATCACGCCGAAGCCGGAGCCAAGAATGTTGTTGGGGTTGTTGAAGTTTGCTGTGTTGGTGAGGTTGAACAGTTCGGCACGCACGTGGACGCTATTGGACTCAGCAACGTGAATTGTGCGTTCAAATGCCATGTCAATATTTCGCTGGCCCGGACCGCGTACGAGCCCTACGCCACTGTTGCCAAAATCCGTATCTCCTGGGCCGGTGCCATTCGGAGCTTCGGGCGCGGAGATGAAGGCTAGCGGGTTCAGGTAGCTGCTGAGCACCCGGGAGTAGATCGATCCCGAAGTGGCCGGGTTCGCCCCCGGAACGAGTTGAGCGCGATTCTCAAACGGGTAATTGCCGTAGACAGCGCCGGCGCTCTCATCGAGAATCGTGATCGGAGTTCCGCTCTGCGCCACTGCGACCGTCGAAACCTGCCAATCGCCGATTGCGTGCGAGAGAAGGGAGGGCAGGTAGTGTGCGAAGGACGTGCGATATACGAGGCTCAACACCGCTCGATGTGTGCGATCGAAATCCGTCGGTCCATAGGCTTGGCGAAAGTTCGTCTGATCGTTCGTGACGAGGTGTTCTTCAAAGACATTGCTTCCTGATGATCCGCTGGTCTGATCCAGGTTCCTCGACCACGTATAGCTGCCGAGGAATTCCAAACCGCGGCTCAGGCGCTTGGTCACGCTGGTCTGGAGCGCGTTGTAGTTAGCGTTGAACGACGATTCGCAGAGAAGAGAGCCCGGACTAATTCCTGCAAACGGCACCCGCTGTATCACGTTCGCGGCGGAGTTTTCCGTCGTTCCGTTTAGCGGATTTGCAGCGCTGGCGAGGAGCGCCTGGTTGAATTCCAGGCATCCAGCCTCGTGAAGGGAGCGAGTACCCACATATCCCACCTCGAGCAAGTAGTCACGGGCAAAGGCGATTTGCGCATTCAGGTTGTATTCCTCGGTGTAGGGATCAACCATCTTCCGGGAGATGGCCGTGACGCTCGGGCCGCCTCCGGGAATGCGCGGTGAAAATGCCGGGTAAGTGCTATCGGCCGGCAACAGCGGTACGAACGGTTGTTGCAGAGTGGCTCCGCCGTTCGAAGCGCCGGAGAAGAATTGAAAGGTAGAGAAGGGCTCCTGGGCCAGCAGATTCTCGGCCAACCCTGCGGCGAGCCTGTCGAAATAGAGCCCGTAGCCGCCGCGCAAGAGCACCGTCGGATGTTCGGTAACTCGCAGCACAAAGCCGAAGCGAGGCGAAACATCGTCATGATGCGTGGGGTAGAGCCCCGGTATGGAAGAGCGCACCACGCCGGCCGGCACATCCCCGCGGAAATTGGAAGGAACCACGAATCCGCTCAGCGTGCCCGTTGCTGGAGCATTCAGCGTGGCAATCGTGGGATCAAAGGTCACGAGGCGCCCATTGATATCAGAAGGAGCGCCGAAGATCTCGTAACGTATTCCGCCGTTGAGCACGAGCCGGTTAGAGAGCCGCACATTGTCCTGAAAGAAAGTTGCGAAATCGATGTAGCGCTCGTCCTTGCGAAACAGGCCTGAGCTTCCGTTGCTGAGCGTTACGTTGCTGCTGCCTGTGGGGCTGCCGTTTTGTGTGGCGCTCTCGCCGAGCAGGAAATCGTTGAATGTCTGGATCTCGAGCAGGCCGTCTGTTGAAAACGGGGCGGTCACGTCCACCTGGTGGCGTTTGACTTCCGCTCCGGCGCTCATGGTGTGCCGACCGCGGGTGAGCGATGCCGTGTCTTGCCAGATAAAGCTGTTCGTGACCTGCCACTGGAACGGAGTGCCCGCATCACCGGTCGTGAACAGCCCGTTGATGCTGATTCCGGGCGCGACTGCCTTTGCGTCTGAGGTGCCGGTCGGCGATTCCGTGCCAAGATCGGAGGCAAGGATCGGATTAGCAACCGCTGAATCGCCATCGAAGCGCATGAACCCGAAGCGTGCAATATTCACGAATCGTGTGCCCACGACATGTGTATGAGCGAGTACGAGCATCGTGTTCTGATCGAGTTCATTCGTGCCCCAACCGGGCACGTTGGCGGCGTTGGGTGAGAACGGCTGGATGGTCGGAGCGCGGGAATAGAAGAATCGTCCGGCCAGTTGGTCGCTTGGCGCGAGCTTCTGGTCGATATTGACGGTGTACTGGTCCTCGTTATATTTTGCCGGGATCGCGAAGGTCGACTCTCCGATCGGCATTTGGCCTGGAGCCGTGACGGGCAGCAGGATCTGCGGGCTTGGCACCGCATACTGTCCATTTGAAAATTTGAAATTCAGAAGCGCCAACGCGACAGGATTGATGTTTGAACCGTTACATGCCACTTGCTCTCCGCCCGCCGCGGTTGCATACGGGCAGAACTGCGCGCCCAACGTCGCAGCTGAGCGGTCGGAGGTGAGCTGAGGCAGATCCGCCGTGATTTGGGCTCCCTGACCTTCACCGTTACTCGATCGCAGGCCTTGATAGGCTCCGAAAAAGAAGCTCTTGTCGCGCCAGATGGGCCCGCCGACTGCTGCGCCGAACTGGTTCTGTTTAAGGACAGCACGCGGCTGGTTGGTCAGCTTCGAAAAGAAGCCGTTGGCGTTGAGAAGATCGTTACGCAGGAACTCCCAAGCCGTTCCGTGAAAATGATCGGTGCCGGTCTTGCTGACCACGTCGACATTTGCGCCCGTACCCCTGCCATAGGTTGCATCGAAGTTCGCAGTCTGGACTTTGAATTCCTCGATTGTGTCAGGAGCAGGCACGGCCACCCCGACTTCTTCGCCATCATTTTCGGCGGAGTTCTGGGAGAGATTGTTTGCGTCGACGCCGTTGAACTGGATATTGTTTCCCGTTGTTTTGTTCCCGTTCGCCGATACATCCTGGTTCCCCCGGCCGAGCGCCGCCGCACTTGGCAACTCAACAACAACACCGGGCGACAGCGACAGAATCTGCGTGTAGTTGCGGTTCGAGAGCGGCAGAGCCTGGATCGTACGGTCGTCCACAGCGCGCCCGAGTGTCGAAGTCTCAATCTGAGCCAGCTCTTGTGTGGGTTCCACAACAATGTTCGTTCCCACTCCCGCCACCATGAGGTGAAGGTCGATGACTGCGGTCTCGCCGACCACTACGTTGATCCCCTTGGCAGTCTTCTCAGAAAAGCCGGCTGCGCCAACCGTGATGGCATATGTACCCGGCGCAAGCAGCGGAAAGGTAAAAGTGCCGGCTCCATCGGAGGTCGTAGAACGAGTCACATCGGTGGTCTCGCTTACCAGCGTGACCTGCGCCTGCTGAATGGCAGAAGTGGAAACGTCGTAGACCGTTCCCTTGATGGCTCCGGTACCTGGCGCCTGGCCCCAGACTGCAGCGGCGCTGAGGGCAACCGCGCAAGCCAGGAACGTTCGACGAAGTGAGTCAAATGTCATTTCGATCCTCTTTGCATTTCTGAGTAGTGCTCGGTTGTGCGGCATTCAAGTGTGCTCGCGCTATTGCGCGCTGAGATAGCGAAGGATGGCGCGCTCATCCTGCGCGCTCAAGGAGGCCCGAACACGCATGTGGCGCACCACTGTTCCGGCGATCCGAGGCGAGATGCTCTGGGGCGCCCGATGGCAACGCGAGCAATACTGCTGAAACTTCTCTTCGCCGCTACCTTCGTGGTCGGGAGCACCCGCAGCCTGGGATTGGGATGCGAGTGCCTGCTGCTTCTGTTGAGTATTCTGTGCGCTGAACAGCGGCAGAGCGGCAAGCAGCAAGCCGGTGCAGCAGGACGCGAAGATGCGATTTCGATACTTCGATTGCAGGTTCATTTGCCTCTCCACGTCGGAAAAAGGAACCGATATACGATTCCGGTTTCCCAGATGTTCACGTCGCCGGTTGAGGAGAATTGCCGTGAATAGCTTGCGTTGATCCGGACTTCGTGCGGGAAGTGATAATCCAGGCCGAAATCCGGGCGCCTGGTATTGGCCGATGGCAATCCGTCAGTGGGGTCCGGACTCGATCGAAATGTCTGCTGCCAGCGAATCACCGGTGCGAATCCGCCGCGAATTCCGGGTGCATCCGCATCGTGCGTGAGACGGAACTCACTTTCTATCCAGTACCCCTCGGAGTGCGGTGCGTGCGCATATTCGGATCGGAATTTGACGGGAACATTGGCCGGCTCCCACCACAGATGGATTCCGGCGAAGTTCTCATGCGTGTCCTGGAGCCGCCGGCCATATGACCCGCCGATCTCCAACCGTGGCTGGGGGAAGAAGAGCGAGGCGCGTCCTCCGGCCGAGCGCTCGGCATTGAATTGCTGGTTCTTGCTCGATGCCGAGAAATAGCCGGCATAACTCAACGAGACGTTGGGTGTCGACACCGCGTCGCCGCGGATCATCCCGCCAACACTCGATGCCGTTCCCATCGTGCCAGCGCTGAAAATCAGTGGCGCGCTTTCAAAATTACTGGTCCAGATCGGTGTGAGGCGTTCGTTGTAGGTGCCGAATGGAGTGAGAAACTCTCCAGCCACGATGGTGGCGTGCGGAGCTGCCAGATAATCCAGCTGGAGATACGAGAGACCCTTGAAGGAGGCGCTGGTGTATCCAGGCTGACCGTTTCCCTTGGGAAAGAAGGACTCGAGCAGCGTGGCGCGGCTTTCGACGAGCAAATGATTCCCCAGGGGCGCAGCCAACACCGGAGAGAGAACTGGAATGTAGGTTGTGTTTCCGCCTGTCGTGCTTGTGAGGAATCCCACACCGCCTGAAATCAGCGGGGTGTCCTGCGCAGGCAGGAACAGCGGAACCGCACAGACCGCGACGAGAAACGTAGCGGCGCGGGAAATGGCGCCTCGATGAATACTGAGAATCTTTTCACATCCGGACATGCCAACACCCTAGCGCCGGATCGAAGCGCGGGTGTCAACAAGGCGTCTTCTCTTTGTAAGCGGAATGTCACGGGACCGGAAGTCGAAGAAGAATCGGTGCGGCGCAGCGCTTTGGGCAGCCGCATTCAACAAGAGATTCGGAGCGCCACGACAAAATCATGACAATCCGCTTACACATGTATGACACCCCAATTTCAACCTGCCGGTAGGTTGAACTCAGTCGTACGTGAAAACCTTGTCCCCGATTGGAGTGAACTTGCTCATCATTTGTAGAAATCAAATACCTTCCCTAACCGGGAGGGCAGGCGCAAAGAGGCTTGCGCGAATCGCGATGATTGGAGCGTTTCTATTCCCGGCCCTATTTGCGAGGCCGTCTCTTGCCGCGCCGGATGCCCAAGTTGTCCAGGTGACGGCGAAGCGATTTGCGTTTGAGCCGGCTGAAGTCACCGTGAAGAAAGGCGAGCCCGTTCAACTGGAACTGAAGAGCGCAGATGTTGCCCACGGTGTACGGTTTCGCGAACTGAATGTTGACCTGCATGTTGGGAAAGGAAAGACAGCCGACACGAGGTTTACGCCGGAGAAAACAGGAACGTTTGTCGGACATTGCTCTGTGTTTTGCGGGTCGGGGCATGGGCGAATGACGCTGACGATTCACGTTGTGGACTGACTCATGCGCCGATCCCTTTGTCCGGCAATTCTAGGCTTTGCAGTAGCAATTGTGTTGCTTCCGTTGCTGATCGCGATACACGGATTCAGCGCCGGCACACCCAGCGCATTGGAAACCCGAGTGATTTCGATGGCGAAGCACCAAATCATTGTCGGGAACCGGTCGGAGGTCAATCCTCTGAAGGCCACTTCCGATACGGTAGCTGACGGCAAAGAGGCGTTCTCGCATTACTGCGTTGCGTGTCACGGAATGGACGGCCAGAACACGGGAGTTCCTTTTGTAGATCACATGTCACCGCCGGTTCCATCGCTCGCCTCGCGAGAGGTACAAAGCTACAGCGACGGACAGTTGAAGTGGGTGATCGACAACGGCATCTGGCCCTCGGGCATGCCGGGTTCCAAGGGCACATTGAGCGATGACGAGATCTGGTCGATCGTCGTGTTTCTCCGTCACCTGCCGCCAGCGGGCAGCCAGGGTGAGCCGGAGATGTATAGCCATTGAGTTGCATATGAAAGTTGGCCGGGTCCAGATCGGTATGCGGAAAAAGAGTAGCCTCCTTCATCTCAAAGAAGCGATCCTGGCGAGTTTCTGGGAGCCATCACCCAGCATACGTGCGCGGTTAAGCTGTGTTTCAGCCGCGGAGTGGAAGCGAGTGAAGTACTGGCTCGACGTCAGCGGCCTGGCCCTGTATTTTCTCGATCGTGTTGAAACGCTCGGTCTGCACACATCCGTTCCCGCTTTTATGCTTGACCACTTGCGCAAGGACCATGCTGATAACCGCGAGCGTAATCGATCGCTCCTTGTCGAGGCTGGGGAACTCTGCCGCATTTTGACAGAGCGCGGGGTGGAATTTGCCTTTCTGAAAGGCGCCACGCTTCCTCCAGAGTCGGTTCGAGATCAGGCGCTTAGAAGCCAGGCAGATCTCGACCTGCTTGTCAGGGAGTCGCAAGCAGAAGCGATGAAAGAGGCGCTGGCCGGGCTGGGATACAAGCTGGATGCGGTGAGCGGCGCCACATGGGAATTCAAAGCAGGCCCCGGGACATCCACGCTGAAGAATCTCTACCAGGTGCGGGCTGAACGGTCGGTTGAGGTTCACCTCATCGCCGACTCGGGCGTACCAGATCGACTGGGGCGATCGCACCGGCTTTCAATTCAGGGCTGCCTCATGCCGGCCCTTGCGGCAGCCGACATCTTCGTGCAGCAAGCGCAGCACCTTTTCAAGCATACGTGCGGCGAATATACGCGCGCATCGTGGGTGCTCGAGTATTGGCGCCATCTGTGCGCACGGCGCAACGATATCGCATTCTGGCGCGAAGTTCGGCAGATCGCCGATCGCCAGCCGGGATCCGATATTGCCATCGGAACTGCGACGCTGCTCACTTCATTCGTGTTTGGCCCTTGCGCTCCGCCCGAACTGGCGTGCTGGTCGATGAATCGTTTGTCACCAGCGGTGTGTCTCTGGATTCAGCTCTACGGACGCCGCGTGCTCCTTTCGGACACGCCGGGCAGCAAGCTCTATCTTTTGCTTCGTAAGGAACTGGAGTCAGATTCAGTCGCGGAAACGAGGAAGCGGCGGCGCCTGATGTTTCCCATTCACGTGCCGCGTCGCATCACGCAGCATGAGGCTGGCGAGAAGTTGTCAGTGCGTTTGCATCGCTACTGGAAAGAGGCGGGCTTTTTCGTGCGGCGCACTGTTTTTCATGTGGTCGAAGGCATTCGCTTCGCCATCGAGTCGACACGCTGGCAACGGCGGGTATCGGGAGTGGCGCGATGAATCGCCACCCCAATCGCAAATGGATCGAGCCGAGCGCGATTTTCAGGCTGCTCTACGGAACGGGTGTGCTGATGTTTGTCCCGTTGCTCGCGGCACAGGTGCTGCCAGCCCCTACGGCGGTTCCTGGCGAAGGTTCGTTGCCGGGCAGCACCACGGGAGTCACGGATACGCCGTCATCCAGCATTCCCGCCAACGTGGTTCTCTCTGCGTCCCAAATTATTTCGATTCTCCAGGAACGGCCGCAGGTTGTTGTGGAACTGAAGCAATTGGTGGCCGACAACGCGCCGCAGGGCACGCCGATTCAACCAGAGTCGATTACTGACGAAATGCTGTTCAACCAGATCTCCGCAAGTCCGGAGCTGCGCAGGACGATTACGCTCTTTCTGCGTGCGCGCGGCTACGTTTCCGACGAAGACCTTGCAAGAGACATGTTCACTGGCGAACAGTTCGACACGGACGCGCTTCATCACGACCCTTTGACGCGCGACCAGCTCGACACGGCAGGGAAGCTGGCCGCGTCGTCCGATCGCGCTGATGTGCTCTCAGCGGATGGTCTGCCGCGACGCTCCAGACAGCAACTTGATGGGGCCGCAACGCGATCCGGCGATTTCAATCGCGCTGCGAACCAGTCGAGCGCCGAGCCGAATGCGCCGAACATCACGGATCAGCCAAAGGTCTTACGGGAACCGTCGCCTTATAACCTGATGTCGCTACGCGACCTCTACGCTCAGATACCCGACACGCCGGAACATCTGACGCGCTTCGGCTCCGAGGTCTTCACCCACCGAAATCATTCTGAGATGACATCGATCTCCGGCTCGGTGCCGCTTGGGGTTCCCATTGGTCCCGAATACGTTGTGGGTCCGGGCGATGGGCTCACGATCAGCATGTGGGGCGGAATTTCGCAGACGCTTACCAGAGTGATTGCGCCTGATGGCCATGTCACGCTTCCGGATGCAGGCGACATCCAGGTTGCCGGGCTGACGCTAGCAAAATCGCAGGAGGTCATCCAGGCCGCCCTCAAGCACCAGTACCGCGACGTCCAGATCTCCGTCTCGCTGGCACGGCTGCGCACGATCCTCGTATACGTGGTGGGCGATGCGCAACGGCCCGGAGCCTACGAAATCAGTTCGCTTGCCACGCCTCTCGATGCTTTGTATGCGGCTGGAGGGCCAAGCGCAATCGGCTCGCTGCGCGTTCTCAAGCATCTGCGTGGGGATCAGCAACTGAGCACGTTCGACCTGTACGCGTTTTTGCTGCGTGGCACGCGCGGTCACGACCATCTCCAGGAAGGCGATACCGTGGTTGTGCCACCCGCCGGCCCTCAGGTCGCCGTGTGGGGCGAGGTCAAAAGGCCTGCCATTTACGAATTGACCGATGCCACGAGCCTGTCGGCAGTTCTCGAGGTTGCGGGTGGAATGACAGTGGCGGCGTCGCTCGAGCACATCTCGGTCGAGCACATCGATGCGAACCAGCATCGCGAGACGATCACTGTCCGCCCGCCCGCAGCAGACGATCCGCAATCGTATCTCAAGGCGATTTCGGAGTTCGAAGTGCACGATGGCGATCGAGTTCATATCGCTCCCATCACGCCGTTCAGTGAGCGCGTTGTGTATCTCGAGGGCCATGTGGTTCGCCCGGGTCGTCAGCCCTATCGAGACGGCATGCGTCTCAATGATGTTTTGCGCAGTTATGACGACTTGCTGCCGGAGCCCGCCGCAAAAGCTGAAATCATCCGGCTCGTTCCGCCCGATCTGCACGTGCAGACGATCGATTTCAATGTTGCCGATGCGATGATCGGAAACGGCAACATCCCACTGCAACCCTTCGATACGATCCGGATTCTCGGCCGCTACGATCTTGACGCTCCCAAGGTTGAAATTCGTGGAGAGGTGCTGCGGCCCGGCAGCTATCCACTCTCTGACGGGCTGACTGCTGCTCAACTTGTGCGCATCGCAGGCGGGTTCAAACGCGATGCGCTGGTCGACACCGCGGACCTCATTAGCTATCGCGTGATGAATGGCACGAAGGTCGAAGCCGAGCGAGCCGATGTCCGCATCGGTGATGCAGTCAACCAGGGAGATGCAAGTGCAGATCGGACGCTGAAGGGCGGCGATGTACTCACCATCCACCAGATCACCGGGTGGAACGACATCGGCTCTTCCATCGTGATCGAGGGTGAAGTAGCGCACCCCGGCAGCTATGGCTTCAAGGAAGGAGAACGGCTCAGCGATCTGCTCCGGCGAGCCGGTGGGTTTCGCGAGACAGCCTACCCAGCCGGCGCCATCCTGATTCGCGAGCAGGTGCGCGAACTCGAAGAGAAGAGTCGCGTCGAGTTGATTCGTCAGATTGAAACCAGCGCCGAAGCTGCACGGCTTTCGTCGAATGTTGTCAATGTCGAGCAGGCCGGACGCGCGCAGCTTATCCAGCAACAACAGGAACAGATTCTTTCGCGGCTCAAGAATCAACCGGCGACGGGCCGCCTTGTCATTCGCATCACCCTTGACATCGATGCTTGGGCCGGGTCCGCGGCCGACATCGAAGTGCGAAGCGGAGACGTACTGCGCATTCCCAAGCGCCCTGGATTCGTGCTGGTGAGCGGCCAAGTCTACAACGCATCGGCCATTACCTTCATGCCGGGGAGGAGCGCGGGCTGGTACCTGGAGCGGGCAGGGGGCCCAACTTCGGTGGCAAATCGCAGGGAAATCTTTGTCGTTCGCGCCAATGGCTCGGTCGTGGGCAGACGTTCGGGTGACTGGTTCGATCGGGATGTGCTCTCCACGCGGATGGAGCCGGGCGATGTGGTGGTGGTGCCGCAAAAGATCGTCGGGGCTTCTCTGATGTGGAGAAATCTGCTGAGCACCGCGCAAATTGCATCCTCGATCGCGATCACGGCGGCGGTTGCAGGCCTTTAGGCGAGGATCGTATGCAAGTAGAACAGGAAAACGCGGTTGAATACGGCGTCAAGGCGGCCACCCCAAACTGGGTGTCAAACGCGTTGGTGCTCTGGGCATATCGGGGAGCGCTCGCCCGTACCGCTGTCATCGCGCTCCTCACGAGCGTGGCGATCGCGTTTTTGATTCCCAAGCAATACGAGTCGACTGCCCGCATCATGCCTCCGGAAACCTCGGGCGCCAGCGCGGCATTGCTGACCGCCCTAGCCGGCCGAGGCTCGAGTGAATTTGGCGCTCTTGGCAGCCTTGCCAGCAGCCTCCTGGGTGTGCGCACAACGGGACCGCTTTATGTCGACTTGCTGCGCAGCGGAACGGTGGCCGGCGACCTGATCGACCGATTCCAACTGCAGCAGATCTATCACAAGCGCTATCGCATCGATACGGCAAAGAAGCTTGCCCGTCGCACTTCGGTGGTCGAAGACAAGCGAAGCGGCGTCATCTCCATCACCGTTGAAGACAAGGACCCACAACGGGCGCGCGACATTGCTCTAGGCTATCTGGACGAACTGAACCTGCTGCTGAACAAGACCAACACCTCCTCGGCCCGCCAGGAGCGCATTTTCATCGAACGCCGGCTGCAAAGCGCGCAAGCGGATCTCGAGCGCGCTCAGCAGGACATGAGCGAATTTGCCAGTACTCACACCACGATTGACATCAAGGAGCAGACGCGCGCCACGGTGGACGCAGCCGCACGCCTGGAAAGCGAAGTGATTGTCGAGCAGTCGGAGCTCGACTCACTCAGGCAGATTTATGGTGATGACAACGTGCGCATCCGTGCCGCCCGCGCCCGGCTTGATGATCTGCATCGGCAACTGCAGAAGCTTGGAGGGACATCCGCTCCGTTGTCTTCCGATGACGCAGCGAACTCCGGCGGGCGTGCGCCGCTCGACGTGGACTATCCTTCGCTGCGCCAGATTCCGCGCCTGGCCGTGCCCTATGCCGACATTTTCCGACGGGTTCGGGTGCAGGAAGAAGTGTACGAGATGCTTACGCAGCAGTACGAACTGGCGCGAATCGAGGAAGCAAAGGATATCCCCGTCGTTCGGGTCATCGATATGCCGGGAATACCAGAGAAGAAGTCCTTTCCGCCGCGAACGCTGCTTACGTTGTTACTGACTGTGTTCAGCGTCATCTGCGCAGCAGGTGTAATTCTGGCACGCAACCGCTGGAGCCAGGTGAGTGCCACGGACGCGAGAAAGATCCTTTTCGGTCAGATTTCCGAGAGCGTTGAGTGGCAGACTGCGCGTGTACGTTCCGCATTCGGGAGGCGCTCCCATGCCTGACCCGCATTCCTGCACTTCTCGCGAGACGTCACCATTACTGCCAGGCGTGGTCGGGTTCTATTTCGCGGCCCGGCTATGTCTGACCTTTCTCCTGTTTCAGTCGGACCCAAAGGTCGGCGCATATATTCATTTCTCGCTGCACGGAATATTGCTCGTTGGCGTTGCATTCTATTCATTCGGTCCGGGTTCCAACTCCATCGCTCAACTGACACAAGCGTCTTCATTGCGCTGGGTGCTGGCGTTTCTCGCCGTAGGTTTATCGAGCCTGGCCTGGAGCGTCACGGTTTCAGAGGCCGTTGCTTTTGCCTACTGGTGCGAGCTTGCGTCGGAAGTTCTGATGATCCTCCTGCTCCTCCGCATCGGTGATGTGGAGACGATGGCCGCAGCTATCATGAAGGGCTACATTGCGGGAGCCATCCTGATTGCCATGGTGGAGTGGCTTTCGCCTACGATGTATGACCTTCGTCCTGGAGATGATGATTTCTTCAGCCCCAATGCGATCGGGTTTACCTGCGCGCTTGCCGTTTTCATGATTCAGTTGATGAACCGAACGGGCATCTTGTGGCGCATCATCGCGGGGTTCCTGGCCGTGAGCTTGCTTCGCAGCCTCAGCAAGACGACCATCGCCGCCTTCGTCGTCTCTCAGGGAATACTGCTGTTGCTGGATCGTTCGCGTACATGGAAATTCAAGTCAGCCCTGGTGCTCGCCGCCGGCGCGGTTTTCTGGGTGTTCTCCGGACTGCTGTGGAATTACTACGAGGTCTACACCCACCTTGGCAATGAGTCAGAAACGCTCTCGGGTCGGTTGGGCATCTGGCTATTCGTCTTGCAGCGCTCTGTGGAAAGCCCGTGGATCGGGCATGGCTTCCATTCATTTCGGAATGTCATCCCGCCCTTCGGATCATTCGAAGCATGGCACGCCCACAATGAACTCCTACAGCAGTTCTACGCTTATGGTGCCGTTGGTGTCGTCCTGCTGATCGGTGTCTATAGCAGCCTTTTGCGCCACGCACGCAAAGCATCGTCGCAAGCGCTCCGCACGCAGCTGACGGCGCTCTTGATGTTCATTTTCATCCGCGGACTTGCGGATACCGAGAATTTTGATTTGTCCTTGCCTCTCTGGCTCGTTTCTTTGCTTAGTTGCGCGCTCGCCGCCGGACAGGCAGCAACCCTCAGCGTCGCGAAGGCATCCACTCGTGGATCTGCACCATTGCACCCGCTGACGACTTCCGGCATCGGAGAGTACGCGCCATGATCGTCGTCGTGGCGGCCGTATCTGCCAATCGCTCGATGTCGGGAGTGTCGCGCCATGCCTCAAACCTGGTGAGATGTCTCATTGCGCGACCTGAGGTGAAAGCTCTGCATGTGCTCGTTGCGCCATGGGAGCACAACTACGTGGGTCACGCGATCGCTCGTGTTGATCCGCGGCTTCATATTCACGCCGTTCCGCTCAAACCAGGCACGTTGCGCAGAAATCTCTGGTATTACAAGACGCTGCCCGAGGTTGCGCGGCAGCTGAGAGCCGACGTCGTTCACGTCGGGTATCCGGCGCCGATCCATGGAGGCGATGCATTCCCGTGCCCAACGGTAGTCACACTTCACGATCTCTATCCGTACGACATCCCGTCCAACTTCGGATTTCCGAAGGTGCTGTTCAATCGGATCATTTTGCGACAGGCCTTGCGTAATGCCAGTGCGATCGCGTGCGTTTCAGAGAGCACGCGCATTCGACTTGGCCGTGCAATGCCGGAGCTTCTGTCGAAAACGGTTATTATCTACAACTGCGTGGAAAGCGCTCCCATGGCTGTCAAGCCATCGTTCGTGATGAGCTGGGATGAAAAGCCATTCATTTTCTGCGTCGCCCAGCACCGCCGAAACAAGAACATCCATTTAGCGATTCGCGCATTCGAGCGCGTTCTGAAGGAAGGCTTGATCGATCCGGAGACTCGCCTTCTCATTGTCGGGATGGGAGGTCCCGAATCGAGCCGGATATACCGCTATGTCCGCGATTCTGAACTTACGCGGCATATTGTCTTCGCCAGCGGCATCTCTGACGCAGAGATGAACTGGTGCTATCGGAATTGCGATCTGCTTCTCATTCCGTCGTCCGTTGAGGGGTTTGGCCTTCCCATCGCAGAGGCCCAACTGGCCGGCTGCCGGATTGCCTGCTCCGATATACCGGCGTTCAGGGAAGTCGGTGGAGACGGGTGCCGTTTTGTCCCATTGGGGCCGGGGGCCGAGCAGCGATTCGCCGCTGCAATCGTGGCTTGCCTTGGAGATGACCGGCCTGTTCCGGCGCGGTTGCCGCAATTCATGGCCAAGCACATTGCAAAGCAATACGTCGAGCTTTACATGAAATTGTCGAGCTCTTCCTGCGGCGAACCCCCGAAGCCGGTGGAAGGTCCGAGGCCTGTTGAAACCCACAACACCGAGCCATTTGAGAGAGGGCCGCGAGGCGAGGAGCCGACCGTCGTCCAATCATGAAAGAATTGTCAAACAATTGTCATTTCTCTAAAGTGGGTTTGTGAAGGCCAGCGTGAAAAGGGCAAAATGTCTTTATGGTCAACGATCAGGAGTTAGTTCTGGAAGAGGCGCTTGAAAGGCCGTCAGCGGTGAAACCCGAGCTGGGCACCATTCTCGTGGTCGAAGATGACCCGCGGATGCAGAAGGTGTTAAATCGGATTTTTGTCGAAGAGAACTATTCGATCCTGATTGCGGGAGATGGCAAAACGGGACTGGAACTGTTCCGTGCCCACCGGCCCGTCGCGGTCGTCCTTGACCTGATCCTCCCCCAGATTTCAGGGCGTGAGCTTTGTCAGACCATGAAAAGCATCGCCGCAGACACGCCCGTAATCGTCCTGAGCGCCATCACCGAGGTAGTCGATAAGGTCCTGCTGCTGGAGCTGGGGGCCGACGATTATGTCACTAAGCCGTTTAGTCCGCGTGAGCTGATGGCCCGCGTGCAGGCTGCCATTCGCCGCCGCCGCCGCCCGACCGCATCCCAGGTGTACCGCTTCGGCGAGTGCGAAATCGATTTTGAAAAAATGACCGCGCGTCGTGCCGGTTCTGCCGTCGTTCTCACTTCACACGAGTTCAAGCTTCTGAGGTTCTTTACCGAAAATGCGGAGCGGGTGCTCAGTCGCGAGCTGCTGCTTAACGAGGTTTGGGGATACAACTCGTATCCCACCACGCGCACCGTCGACAATCAGATTCTGAAGCTCCGTCAAAAACTTGAAACAGACTCCGCAAATCCCCGCCATCTCCTTACCATTTACGGAGCAGGGTACAAGTTTGTCCCCTAAGAACGATCGAATGGGTTCCGGATCGAATCAGGAGTAGCGCATGGGCGAGAACAGAGGGATTCGGACCCGCATGCTCCTCGTGGCCGCGATGGCGCTCATCATCGCCGGCGCCACCTTTGGCAGCCTTCTCATTGTTCGCCATCAGCTCGAAGACCAGGTCAGGCAAGGCCTGACGACTGATCTTACTCATTCCGTTTCCACCTTCCAGAACCTCGAAGCACAGCGCCTGAATGCGCTGGAGCATGAGAATGCGCTGCTCGCCGATCTGCCGACCTTAAAGGCAATGATGACGACCAACGACAAGCGCACCATCGAAGATGCTGCGGTGCGTTACTGGAAGATCAGCGGCAACGACCTCTTCGCCCTGACAAATAACCAAGGCCAGGTGATGGCCGTTTACGCGTCCGATCAGCAAGACACGAATCGCCTTGCCGCGGATCTCCACGAGCTTTTCGACTCGCCAGCCTCGCGCTATCTCGTCAGCGCAAACCATCTGTATGCGTGCTCGGTACGGCCCCTCTACTTCGGCACGGATCGAGATGGAGTTCTCCTCGGTTACGTGATCAGCGGTTTCGCCATCGGGCCCGAGATTTTGAGTCAGATCAGCGAGGCTACGTCGGTCGAAAGTGCGTTCTTGAGTCACGGTGGCCCGCTGGCGAGCACACTTGACTCGGGAACACTGAACCAGCTTTCCCGCAGTTCAATTGGCACTGCGCAAGCGGTGAGCACGCCCGTTTCGCTCCAGCTCGGTCGCGAGCATTTCATCGCAGTCACGCGCGATCTGACGGCTAGTGCTTCGGTCCCCCTGGAACTTGTGGTCTTGAAGTCCTTTGATCAGGCTGAAAACTCAATTCGCCTGATCGATCGACTCGTCCTCTCGGCGGGGGTCCTTGCGCTGATCTTCGGAACGCTTTTGATGGTGTGGCTATCGCGCATCGTCACGCGTCCGCTGGAAGACCTTGCGACCGGAGTGCGCGCCTTCGGCGTGGGCGATAGTGCACACCTGCTGCCCAGCGAAGGTACTCGCGAAGTTCGCGAACTGAGTCTCGCCTTCGCCAGGATGCGCGATGAGATCCTGCGCACCAACCAGGCCCTCCTTGAATCGGAACGCCTGGCGACCATTGGGCGCATGGCGAGTTCCGTCTCACACGACTTGCGCCATTACTTGGCCAGTGTCTACGCCAATGCGGAGTTCCTGGCCTCCTCGCCTTTGTCAGAACACGACCGCAACGAGATTCTCGCCGACGTCAGGACGGCGGTACACGGCACCACTGAACTCATCGAATCGATGTTGATTTTTAGCCGTACCGGTAATGCCATTCGACGTTCGCACGAACTGGTCGCTACGTTGATGGAGCGTGCCTTGACCTTGCTTCGAGCACACCCCGATGCCACGGGGATTCAAATTGCGGCAACTTACGGCGATCCGGCCGATTCGGCCGCGCTCGTGGACGGAAAGCAGGTTGAACGCGCCATCTATAACCTGTTACTGAACGCCTGCCAATCCGCACGGCTTGGCAAAGAAGAAGCGCGCGTCGAAGCCAGGCTCGATGTGCGCGATGGAATGATCTTCATTGAAATAGAGGACAACGGGCCGGGCGTCCCGGAGAGCATTCGAAACAGCTTGTTCCAGCCATTTGTGAGCGAAGGCAAACACAAGGGCACGGGCCTCGGTCTCACGCTTTCGCACTGCATTGCGGTGGAACATGGTGGCGAAGTTACTCTGGTGGCGACACGCTCAGGCGAAACCATCTTTCGCATGACAATCGCGCGGGGCATCGTTCAGCAGGCGACGCCCGAAGGTGCGAACCAAAAAGGGTGGGCAGCGGAATGAGCCACAAATGCACAACTCCATTGAGAATCCTGTCGGGCCGGTTCGTCGGGCTGGGTGTTACTCTCGGTTTGCTGGGGACCATTTACGCAACTGGTCCGCACGCGAACGGCCAGGCAGGACCGGATCCCGAACTCGCATCAAGGCTGCAACAGCTTACCGATGCTGTGAATCGAACCCAGTCCCAGCTCGAGCAGTCGCAGCGCCAGCTCGAGGAACTGCGAACAGAGCTCTCCACGCTCCAGCAGCAAATCGCGGAGCTGCACGGTTCGCAGGAGGGTTCCTCGTCGGCCGCACAGCTTTCCGCCGCAGTCGACCAGATTCGGGAACAGCAGCAGCTTGAAGAGACGCAGATCGCAACCCACGAGCAGGCCAAAGTCGAGACTGAATCCCGGTACCCGTTAAAGCTGAATGGACTTGTGCTGATGAACGGGTTCGTCAATAGAACGCAGGTCGACAATCCGGCCAATCCGTCCATTGTTCTTGAAGGAAGGGGCAGCACCGGTGCCACATTGCGCCAGACGGTCCTTGGTTTCAATGCGCGCGGTCCACACGTATTCGGAGCCGAAAGCCGCGCCGACGCCAGCGTCGATTTTGACGGTGCCGCCCTGAGCACCAATACGTCGAGTGCCTATGCCGGCGGCCTGCTCCGTCTGCGGACTATCCACGGTGAGCTCGCGTGGAACCGGACACAGGCGTTCTTCGCGCTCGATCATCCAATTATCGCCCCGAATACTCCTTCCTCACTCACCGCCATTGCGGTGCCGGCTCTTGCATGGTCGGGGAACCTTTGGACATGGAATCCGCAGGTGGGTCTCACACAGGATCTGCCGGTCGCTTCTGCGCGATTCCGCATGCAGGCTGCGCTCATCGACGTTATGAATCCGCCTCCGATCTATGGCGGTTCGGGTTCATCAACCGCGACAGCCGTCGTGTCGCCTAGCTCGGCGGAGGCCAGCCGCTGGCCCGGCGTTGAAAGCCGGCTTGCGCTGCTGAGCGGGGAAGAAACATCAGGTCTTCAGGTTGGCATTGGCGGCTTATATGCGCCACATCGTTCGCTTGGTGGAACGCGCTTCAACACGGCGGCGGGAACGCTGGATTACCGTGTTCCACTTCCTGCTCATGGCGAATGGAGTGGCAGCGTTTATTTCGGCCAGGCTCTCGGAGGACTTGGCGCCGGCGCGTTCAAGGACTACGTGTTCATCGCGAATCCGCTGTCGCCCACTGGCTATTCATTCCGCACGCTCGATGACCTTGGCGGTTGGACGCAGTTCAAGGAGCGTCCGAACGAACGTCTCGAGTTCAATGTGGCGTTTGGAACAGACCAGGTTCCAGCCTCGCAGTTGCGTCCTTATGCAGGCGCCGCAACTGCTTACTACCTGAACCTGGCGCGGAATCGCACTTACACTGGCAATGTGATCTACAGTCCCAGCACGTACCTGATGTTCTCGCTGGAGTACCGCCATCTGCAAAGCTCGCCGGTGAATGACTACACCGCCACAGGAGACGTGATCGGGATTGCGACGGGGTACCGGTTCTGATGGTGTCGAGTCTGCGTGCCTGGTTCGCGCTGATCCTGCTTTCGACGGCAGTTGCGGCTGCGCAGAGCGCGCCCACCGTCGATGTGCGCCTGCGACTCGAGTTTTCCTCGCGGATCGCCAAGCATGCTGCTCCGGCCGCAGTCCTATGGCTCAAGCCACTCGATCAAACACCCCCGGCTCAGGCCGAGCCCGATCACACCTACACCCTCGTGCAGAAGAATCGGATGTTCAACCCACACTTGCTTGTCATTCCTGTGGGGAGCATCGTGCAGTTTCCCAATGCAGATCCTTTCTTCCACAATGTCTTCTCGCTCTTCGACGGAAAACGATTTGATCTTGGGCTGTACGAAGCCGGCTCAACGAAGGCAGTCACTTTCTCGCGCGAGGGGGTGTCCTACATCTTCTGCAATATTCATCCCGAGATGAGCGCCGTCATCGTAACACTTTCCACGAATCTCTATTCTGTTGCCGATTCAACAGGGGCGTTTCATCTCTCCGACGTGCCGGATGGCACTTATGAAATGCACGTCTGGATCGAAGGCGTTGGGCAGCCGTTTCTGGATGGGTTGGTGCGGCGTGTGCATCTCGGTCCTGGCAGCGGCAATCTTGGCAACATCGTGGTCCCGCCCGATATCGTAAAACCGGCTACGCACACCAACCTTTACGGGAAGCCTTATGCTCCGGAAAGTAAGCCGCCCTACTAGCCAGAATTGCTTTCGGGATAGAGTGTCGCCGCCGACCCGCGGAGCAGTTCGTGCGGGTCGCCACGTTCTGCGCCGGAATAGCTTTTCAATCCGGACAGTTGCAGCGCAATTTTGCACATGAATGCAGGATTGTTGCGAAGGTACCTCCACCAGAGATGTCCGGGATCCTGGACCAGCCGATGCAGCCATTGCAGTCCCGCACGCTTCACCCACTGCGCGGAATCCTTGATCCGCCCCGTGTGGTAATCGAACGCTGCGCCTACACCGAACATGAGTGTCGTATCGAGGAGGGGTGAATACTTTCGCATGAACTTTTCCTGGCGCGGGGTGCTGATGCCAACCCAGACGATCGAGGGTCGGAGGAAGCCGAGCCTAGTGATTAATGCACGTTCCTCCTCGGTCGACAGGTCACGAAATGGGGGTGTATACGTGCCAACCACGTGCGCCCACGGAAATCGCTGCGCGAAGTTGTTTGCCAGTTCCTCGGCAACCCCGGGCTTTCCTCCGTAGAGGAAATGGGTGTAATGGGCAAATCGTCTGCGCCCGAACACCTCCAAGATCAAATCAGGGCCGGCCACACGCTGCATTTTCTTGAACCGCTGCCGGCGTCCCACCCAGACCGTCGGCATCCCGTCAGGAAGCGTCATTGCGGCATCTGCATAGGCGTAACGCAGGGCGGGATCGCGCTGAGCTTCCATGATCCCGTGCACTCCGGCCATGCACACCCAGCCTTTTTCCCGTGCCGCCAGGGCGTGCTCGATCCGGTCAAGAGCGCGGTCCATGTCGATCGCTTCCACCTCGATCCCCAGTACATTAGCGTGCGGCTGGCGCGCCCGAGTCAATGCGGCACGATTTGCGGGCCGTGCTGACCCTGCGTATTCCTCCGCGCGTTCTTGAGCATGAAGCGCAAAGTTCGATGCGTACTGGATCTGCGGCGTCATGCATCCTCCCCAACGGGCAAACCAGGTGCGATGTTTTCAATCTGGTAGGCACCCGGACGCAGTTCAATGAAGACCGGGATATAAACGAGCAGCGCAATCAATGCGTAGGCAAGGCGCGCACCAACCATCGCGCGCACGCCGTACATCGGCAGCAATCGCGCGATGATCACAACCATGACGAGCGCTGCCGCTACATTGATCGCGGCAACGGATCGAGCGCGCCCGATCGCAAGGAGCGCATAGGTGCCCGTCACGTTCAGACCGAGAACCGCGGATGCCGCCAGGATTCCAGGTAGAAGCGGCGTGGAAGCCTTCGCAATTTCAGCGTTCGCAAGCAAGTGCAGAACAGGATCGCCAAGGATGAGCAGCAAAACTGCTCCGCCGCCAGTGAGCGCTGCGTTCCCCGCAAGAGCGGCAACGAGCGTTCTTCTAACCAACGTGGATTCGGCCGTCATTCGCTGGCGTGCGATGAAGGGAAACAGAAAATGCAGCCCCGCCGCGGTCAATCCATAAATGGGTTGCGCCATTTGCGCGCAAAGCGCATAGGCGACGATCGCCGATGCCCCCAGCACGGATCCACCAATCAACCGATCGGCCTGGCTGAAAATGACGCCGGTTGTCGCCAATAACCATGTGAACAGCCCAAAGTGCAGGAGTGATTGAGTCGCGGCGGGATCGAAGGAAGGGCCAATGCGGTCCGCGCCGAGCAGTTGCTTGACTCCCATCCACTGCGGGACAAGCCCCAGCGCCATCAAGGCCGCAGAGACCGCCATGATTTCCGCCACACCGCGGCCCAGCAAAGCGAGCAGGGCAGCGGCAGCAAGGCCCAGCATTCGTGCCGACACGCTGAATCGCACCGCGGCTCCGTAGCGCTCGAAGGCTCTCTGGGTGCTCACGCACACGGTTTCAACCGCGCGCAGAAAGGTCATGCCACCGGCGATGCGAAGGCAGGCAAGGCACGCGGACCGCAGAGCCTGGTCTTTCAAAGCGAGATGATCGGCCAGGTACGGGGCCAGCGCCCACAACAAGGCCGCCATTCCGAGTCCAAGCAGAAAGTGAATCCCCATGGCAGCCCGGACAACACGAATCAGCACCCCATCCCGTCCCTTGCCGCGTTCGGTCGCGACGCGTTGGATATTGGCGTCACCGAAACCGGAGGCAACGATTGATCCGATGCTGACAGCCGCCGCAGCAACGGTCCACACACCGTACTCTGCGGCGCCCAGGTGTCGCAGAATCGCCGGGGCAACGGCCAGCATGCCCACGGGGTAGGCCACGTAGTCGAGCACGCCGTAGATCGAGTTGGAGACATGACGCTTCATTGCGGGCACGCCCGGCACGCTGAGGGCGGTTGGGGGAGGGACTTTGCGGACCGAGGGCCATCGCGATCCGCAGAATGCATTCCACTTCTCGACCTTAAGCGGGCAGGAAGGGGCAGGTGTCAGGCAGCCGTCAGGCGATTGTCATTTGATTGTCAGGAATAGAGGGATTCCGGGCAGGGATTTAAGTACCTGTTCGAGGTCGAACTCACTTGTCTATGCTGGGCACCGGATGGGTCCAGGCATAGGCCCTGCCCAGCCAGGAACGGTCCGTTTCCGCGAATGCCAGATGGGGAATCAGCGACCATATTCCGATCAGCGCCAGGAGGACGAGGTTCGGAAACAGAAGTGGCGCCATCGGCGGAGCCCCGTTGATCAGCTTGTCGAACAGTCTTGTCTCCGGTTCCACCAGATTCGCTCGCATGTGAAACCAGAATCCCAGTATGCCAACCAGGGCCTGCGCGATCATGACGACGAAGCAGAGATCGAGAAAGCGTGGCTTGATCTGCACAATCAAAGGAACCGCGAGAAACCCCGCCGCGAACGCAGACGAGATCACCGGGATCCATTCGGCATGCGCGAAGAATCCATTGGAGGCGTGGTCTGTCAGCGACAACACAAAGTTGCCAAAGAATCCACCCAGCGCCAACAGAATGACCCAGCGAGCCCATTCCGCGCTTCGTGACGGGACCATGCGATTCATGACGAGCAGGAACCCGAGTCCTGTGTAGGAAAGGGGAGCAGCGAATGGCGCCGCGTAGGTAAGGCTCTTCAGCGTTCGATCGATAAAAAAGTGGCTCTCCAGGTGATAGAGCACGCCGCCGAGCCCAACAAAAATTGCGAGCCATCCGACGAGATAGCCGAGGTCGCGCCACGGAGCCTGACGCTTCCATTTCCATCGCAAAGCCATTCCGCAAACCAGCACGACCGGAGCTGCCATTGAGAAATAGAGTGGGATGAATTCTGCCGCATTGCGAAACTGGTTGACGGAATGCGCAATGTAGATGTCGGTGGCAAGAATTGCCAGATTGGTTGTGGCAAAGAGTTCGATCAATAGCTCCTGATCCTGAGCCCATGCGAATCCTGGATGTACAAGCAGACGACGCACCCAATCGAGCAAGTTATTTGTGCGCATGCTCTCTCCGCAATTCATCCGCCTGGTGCTGTAGCTCGATGGTCTTTGCCAGCAGCTCGTAGTTTCCATGCCATTGCACAAAATCAGCACCGCCCATGAAGGCGCCATGCTTGCTCGTACGGCCGTCATAGTGCCAAAGGTTGAAATAGGTGAAGTCGATGGGATGTGTGAACGGCGGCCCGGATAGGGTTCCATCCTTATGCAGCCCATCCATGATGTCTTTCGCGGCCTGCACGCGGCCGTTCGTGTTCGCTACCACCTGCTCGGCGCGCGTATAAACCCGGTCGACGAGTGTTTGCGTGTGGCACTGCGTGCAAACCTGCTTCATGTTGATCTGCGCCTGCAGGTAGTTCGGCCGGTGAGTCGTGATCGCATCAGCCAGGTACCAGCCAAGCCGGTCGGAAGGATTATGTGTCACCTTCAATCCGTTGATGCCGCTCATGTGGCAGGTCGCGCAGGTCGGGACAAACATGTCCCGCGTGGTCAGGGTCCGCGGATTGGCATCGAGGTTCAAAAGTGAGCGCTGCGCGGCAAACATGATGCCGTGCTTTGATTCGTTGTAGATCTCGATCTGCGAGTGATCCGGCCCCATGTGGCATTGCCCGCACGTGGACGGCAGTCGCGCCAGGGCGACAGAGCTCGTATGCCGCGAATGGCATTCTGTGCAGGTTCCGATGGTTCCATCTTCATTTGGCTTGCCGATTGCGTGGCATTGCTCGCATCCACCATTCACCGCGACGTGCCCCTCGGGCATCACCAGCGGATTGGGCTGCCTTTTCGTGCCGCCGGGCTGGAACTGCTCGCTGAAGGAAACCTGTTCCGGCTTCAGTCCTTTCTCTCCGTAGACAGCGGCCCAACTCGGCGCTGCATGCCGGCTGCGCAAGAATTCCTGATAAACAGCTTCGTGGCACGACCGGCAGTTGCCGGCTGTCAGGTGCGCGCTCATGACGAACCCGTGATGATCCAGTTTCGTTTGCCCGGCTGTTGGCTGGTGGCAATCCAGGCAGTTCACGCCCTTCTTTGCGTGGGCCGACATTTCGTATTCGTGCACAACCGAATACTGCAGGCGCGCGTGGCATTCCGCGCACTTACCTGACGCCCTGACGAAATCGGCCGTGGGTTGTTCCGTCTCCACTTTAGGCCGGGCGCGATTGATAAGGAAGGCCGACACGATCAGTGCAAAAGCGATGACCACTGCAACAAAGACAGCGCGAAAAGACATGGAATTGACCCCGGCGAACTACTTCGTGGAATGATCGCGCAAATCGCGACGGTTCATGTCCGCTTAGGAATACTGGAACTCTATCAGGCTGAGGCGCGATGCGTATGAATTTCATGCTTCAGAAGTCGCTCAGGCCGTGACGCCCCAGTTTTTAAAGGCGCTGCTTGTCGGCGCACTTCCTGGACGATGCTTCTGCGCGTGGGCAAGGGCCGATCGTGCAGCGGTCAATTCGTCCCCAACAAGCTGAAGCCGAGGCGGACGCACGCGCGACGAGCCGATACCGGCCTCTTCCTGGACCTGCTTGATCAGCTGCACAAACTTCGGAACTGTGTCCATCCGCAACAGCGGCAGGAACCACCGGTACAACTCAAGTGCAGCCTCCATGTGACCATCCGTGGCTCGATTGAAGAGGTCCACGGACTCACGCGGAAGGGCATTGACGAGGCCCGCGATCCATCCGCACGCGCCTGCTTCAATTCCTTCCACGATGGCATCGTCAACACCTACAAGAACGGCCAGGCGGTCCCCGCAGATCGCGCGAATCGCAGTCACGCGGCGCACGTCAGTCGATGACTCCTTGACCGCAACCAAGTTGGGAAAGTCTGCCGCGAGCTCAGCGATCTGTTCCGGAAGAAAATCCGTGCCGTAGGCGACGGGATTGTTATAGAGCATCGCCTCAAGCGGCGTTGCCGTCAGAATCGCAGCGATGTGCGCTTTCGTCTCGCGCCAGTCGCCCTGGTACACGTACGGCGGCAGGATCATCAGCCCCTGTGCACCGGCTTTAGCCGCTGCCTTTGCCAAATCCACGGCCTCCCAGGTCGAAAGCGATGAGATCGCCGCCACGGTGGGAATTGCCGGAGAAACCGCACCGGCGACTGTCTTGATGATCGCGATCTTTTCATCGAACGCCAACGTTGCGGCTTCTCCCAGCGATCCAAGGCAGACAATTCCTGTACACCCGTTGTCCTTGAGCCAGCGCGCGTGGCGATCTATGAAGTCGTGATCCACATGCAGCTGCTCGTCAAAGGCCGTGGTCATTGCCGGCATTACGCCTCTCCAATGCATCGTTGCTCCTTTCGCACCTCGGCTGTCGCCGACGCTCGATACCGCGCGGGAAGATAGGGTTCGGTTGGGATCTCCGGCTGCTTGCCGCATAGCATGGAAACCAGCAATTCAGCCGTGCCGAGCGAGGTCGTGATCCCAAGACCTTCGTGTCCGGTGGCCAGCCATACCGACCCATCGACAACAGAAGGCCCGATCAGCGGCAATTTGTCCGGAGTGGCGGCACGAAAACCGGTCCACACCCGGATCGCTTTCAGCGATGCGAGGCCCGGCATATATTCCGCCGCCCGATTCAGCATGGCGGTTAGGATTGACTGATCGACGCCGGTGCTCGCGTCGCCATATTGCCTTGACGATCCGATCAAGACCTGGCCTGTTTTACGCGGTTGCACGTTGAAGGCGACCGACTCTGCTTTGACAGAGTGGGCGCTCTTCAGGTAACCGAGTTCAACCAGCTGGTGACGCACAAAACCTGGATAGCGGTCCGTGATCACAAGGTGTCCTTTGCGTTTTTTGACTGGTACGCCCGGAGTGAGTTCGGGCGACCAGGCGCCGGTTGCGTTGACCAGCCGCGGTGCGTGCAATTTCGATCCATCATCCAGCAGCATGTCGCCCCCGCCCATCCTGATCACAGACCTGCCGATGAGAAGCACCGCCCCGCGTTCTTGAGCAGTCAATGCCAATTGCCTTGCTACTGCCGGCGGATAAACCACCGCATCTTTCGGAACCAGCAACGCACCCGCCAATCCGGGACGAAGATGCGGCTCCAATTTGGCCAGCTCCGCCGCCGTTACCATGCGGCTCGGAACGTCGCGTTCCGCGTAAAAGCTCTGCTTGCGTTCCGCCTCAGCCAGTTCTTCTTGATCGCCGGCCACCCACAGGGTTCCTGTCGCTTCGTACTCCGCAACTGACGGAAGCGTTGCAGCTCGCGTCTGCCACAGCTTCTGTGAGTAGCGGGTCAATGCGAACTGCGCTTCCGAGTCGTCCATTACGACGATATGCCCCATACCGGCTGCCGTTGCGCCGCTACCCAGTGTGTCCCGCTCGACGAGAGCGACACGCATACCGACTTGTGCGCAAGCCTCGGCGCAGGCCGCACCAACGATGCCGCCGCCGGCGATCACCACGTCGAAGGATTCAGCGCTCACGGTCTGTCACTCGCTGATGCCGAGCCGGAAGGGATCGGCAGAATCAAAGAGCAGCGTCGACTCCGCCGTGACATACGCCGAACCAGTGATGCTGGGGTGAACAATCCCATCGGCAATCCTAACCGCGCCTTCAAAAACTGTTCCTAGGATTCCTTCCTGCCGCCACACGTCACCGGCTTTGAGCTTGCCATCTGCTGCGAGGCAGGCCATCTTCGCGCTCGTGCCCGTCCCGCAGGGCGAGCGATCGTAGGCTTTGCCGGGGCAGACCACGAAATTGCGGCTTTGGTTGGCCGGATCGTGCGGCGGCCCGAACAGCTCAACGTGATCGATCTCGGTGCCGCCTTCGCCCGTGATCCTGGCCGATGCCAGCGCCCCGCGAACCGCCCATGTGAAATCCGTCAACTGATCGACCTGCTTCAATTCCAGCGCGAACGGATGGTGCTCGATCAGAAAAAACCAGTTCCCGCCCCATGCCACGTCGCCCGTCACCAGCCCGAATCCCGGAACATCGACCTCGACCGCTTTTCTGAACCGGTGCGCCGCAACGTTTTGGATTGTGGCGGAGTTCCTCGAATGCAACTGCACTTTCACAATCCCGACCGGTGTCTCGACCGAATGCATGCCGGGAGCGATGCGGCCGAGGTGAGCCAATGTGACGGCAACACCAATCATGCCGTGGCCGCACATGCCGAGGTATCCGGCATTGTTGAAGAAAATGACGGCCGCGGCGCAATTTGGCGAGTCTGGTTCGAGCAGCCACGCGCCAACCATCACATCCGATCCACGCGGTTCGCAGAGGATCGCGCGGCGCATGCGATCGAACTCTCTTTGCAGCCGCTCCAAGCGCGCCCGCAACGGTCCCGCGCCGAGATCGGGACCGCCGGAGAGCACGCAACGCGTGGGCTCGCCGGCTGTGTGCGAATCAACTACGGCGATTCTCATGGATGTGTGGATCACGGTGCTCATGGGTGTTTGGCCAGCTCGAAGAGAAATGAAATCACTCCAGATGTATACATAATTGTATACAATATTCGGCAGGGGTACAGAACCGAATTTCGCCGGAATCTATGAGAGCTTGCCCGAACCAACCGACGATCGAACTCTCCATCAACGGACGTTGCGTGGTCGTTCCCGCGTGCGTGACCGTTGCGGTTGCCCTCCTGATGAGCGGAGATGCATGCCGGGTTTCCGTCTCCGGCGAGAAGCGCGGTCCGCTCTGTGGCATGGGCATCTGCATGGAGTGCTGCGCGACCGTCAACGGCACTCATCATGTGCGCACCTGCCAATTAGAAGCCAGAGCCGGCATGGAGATCGTGATCGAGTGACACACTTCGACGTACTTGTCGTTGGCGCAGGCCCGGCTGGAATGGCAGCCGCAAGTGCCGCTGCTGAATCGGGGTGCAGCGTCGCTCTGCTCGACGACAACGCAACCTCTGGCGGCCAGATCTGGCGCGCCGCCGATTCTGCCAGCGCTTCCCACGCGGTCACCTACTCTGAGTTGTCTCGCCGGCTCATGCATTCAGGTGTTGAGGTTCACAGCCGGTCGTGTGTCGTCGCGCAGCCTGCTCCCGGCACGCTTCGGGTTGAGAGCGATAGGCGTTGCTTCGACATCGAATATAAGCGCCTGATCCTTGCCACCGGGGCGCGAGAGCGCTTTCTGCCGTTTCCGGGGTGGACGCTGCCCGGCGTGATGGGCGCGGGAGGTCTGCAGGCCATGGTCAAGTCCGGGCTGGCGATCGCAGGAAAACGCGTAGTGATCTCCGGAACGGGTCCGCTGCTGCTCGCGGTGGCCTCCGTACTGGTGAAAAGAGGCGCTCGGATTGAAGGAATCTTCGAGCAGGCGCCTATGTCCCGTGCCATTCGTTTCGCGTTTGCGTTGTGTTCACGGCCTGGAAAGCTCTTCGAAGGCCTGAACTACCGGGCAGCCACAATCGGGGTGCCCTACCAGTTCAGTTCCTGGGTCACGCAGACTCACGGAGATGACCATCTGCACGCGGTCACGGTGGCTTCAGGTCGTACAAAACGAGAAATTCCGTGCGACTATCTTGGATGCGGTTATCACCTCGTGCCCAATCTCGAGATACCGCAGTTGCTTGGGTGCCGCATCGAGCGAGGCCATGTCTCGGTCGATGTCACGCAGAGCACCTCAGTGGAAAACGTCTATTGCATTGGAGAATTGGCGGGAATCGGAGGACTCGAAAAGGCTCTCATCGAGGGGCAGATCGCGGGCCTTGCTGCCGCGGGGAAGCCCGCAGTCCACCTCTATGCGCGCCGTGATCGCGCCGTGCGATTCGCCCGCCGTCTTGATGCGTTCTGTGCGCTGCGTTCTGAATTCCGTGACCTCGCCGATGGTCAAACATTCATTTGCCGGTGCGAAGACGTGCCACGGTCCGCTCTGGCCGGAATGGACAGCTGGCGCGAAGCGAAACTCCACACCCGGTGCGGCATGGGCCCCTGCCAGGGACGCATCTGTGGGGCAGCGGCGGAAGTGCTTTTCGGCTGGGAAAACGATTCGGTCCGTCCTCCCATCACACCGGCACGTGTCGGCACGCTCGCTGTATCCACCACAGAAACCGGTGCACCGTGAAATCCGAGCGCAAATTCTAAGGAGTTCTCGATGCGAACTTCGTCAACACGAAAAAAACCGCCAGCACAACGAAAGCCGGCGCGGCCTGAGCACGGATCGAGCGTGAATCTCGCATTCCAGCAGATTCGCGAACTCATCGTGCTCGGTCAGCTCTCGGCAGGGGCCTGGATTCGGGAAAGCGGCTTGAGCGGGCGCTTGAAGATGAGCCGAACGCCGGTTCGCGGAGCGCTCTACCTGCTGCAACGCGAAGGCTACGTAATTCAGGAGAGGACATCATCCAAGTCCCGCATGATGGTTGCTCCACTCACGATCGATGATGCAAGAGAGCTCTATCCGATGATTGGGGCGATTGAAGGCCTGGCAGGCCGCCGGGCAGCCCAGCTGCCCAAACCCGAGCGTAATGCCGCTTGTGCTCGCCTGAGGGCTATCAACCGCCTGCTTGCCGATATCGCACGACGTCGTAACGCCGCCGGGTCAACCATCTTTGATCTGGATCGCGAGTTCCATCGCACCATTGTGTCGGTGGGCGGGGGTCCCCGGCTGCGGCGCCTCCATCAAGCCATCGAGCCTCAGGCCGAGCGCTATTGGCGGCTTTACGCGAACGCGATTATCGACCACCTCGACCAGTCGGTAGAGGAGCATGAAGCCATCATCGCCGGGCTGGCCGACGCCGAAGCCGATCGGCTCGAGAATGCCCTCCGAGCCAATTGGGAAAATGGCTGCAAGCGTCTCGCCCATGTCATGGGGATGTTTGGCGATCAGCGCCATTGGTAGCCGATTTCTTTGTGACAGCTGGACCATTCAAAAGGCGCGGGAGCATAATGTCGTGATCACGGCGCGCTTCCCCGCGGCCGCGAAATCCAGGTTTTCGTCTGACTGCCCCGACCGCTCGCACCGTGCGCGACCGTTCTGCCAGGAGGGATCATGGAGTATTCGCTCAAGCGAATTTCGACTCAAGGCATCGCTGAAGCCATTTCGAAAGTCGAACTCTACCGCATGCTCAATGAGCCCGAGGAAGCGGAGTCGATCTGCCGCGACATTCTGGCGGTCGAACCGCAGCACCAGCTTGCGCTTCGCCTCCTCGGCCTCTCCCTTACTGACCAGTTCACCGGCAGCGGAGCCGATCGCTACCGCGAGGCCGAACAAGTTTTTCAGCGCCTGAACGATCCCTACGAACGCCTCTACTACGCGGGCCTGCTATACGAGCGTCGCGCGAAGGCGCAACTCAAGGCGGGGCACCTGCACCTTTCGCTCGTCGCGCTGTTCGAGCAGGCCCTGAAGAACTTCGCCGATGCAGAAAAGATCCGGCCGGCAGGGAACGATGACGCCATCCTTCGCTGGAATCGCTGCGTCCGCCTGCTTCAGAATCCGGCATACGGATTAGAGGCCCTGGAGCAGGAAGAAGAAGTGTTTGAAGCGCACGACGCGCCGCCGAGATAGCGCTATCGCACCTGCGTCAGAAAATGCCGATCGCTGGCTTGCGTCATGCGCGCGGACGCTTCACAGAATCCGGAACAGCCGCTTCAACGGATCGAAATACCGATCCACGACGCGCTCCTTCAGCGGAATGATCGCGTTCTCGGTGATCGTGATTGATTCGGGGCATACCTGGCGGCAGCACGTCGTGATGTTGCAGTATCCGATGTTGTGCGCGTGCCGCAAATCGCTGACACGGTCCTCAGTATCCAGCGGGTGCATCTCGAGTGCCGCCGCATATACCAGCAGCCGCGGCCCAATGAATTCCTCCTGCTTGTGGTGCTCGCGCAGCACGTGGCAGACGTCCTGGCAAAGGAAGCACTCAATGCATTTGCGAAACTCCTGCACGCGCTCGACGTCGGCTTGCTGGATGCGCCATGTTCCGTCGGGCGCGTCGGCCGGTCGCGGCTTGAATGGCTTGATCGTCTTCTTGGCCCTGAAATTCCAGGAAACATCGGTAACCAAGTCGCGAATCACCGGAAACGTGTGCATCGGCTCGAGGGTGACCGGAACATTGAGGTCGATATCGCTGAGCCTAGTCATGCACATCAATCGAGGCATGCCGTTAATTTCAGCGGAGCACGATCCGCACTTGCCGGCCTTGCAATTCCATCGCACTGCCATGTCTGGCGCCTGCTGCGCCTGGACGCGATGCACCGCATCGAGCACTACCATGCCCTCGTCAACAGGAGTCGTGTAATCCTGAAATCCACCGCCCGCCGAATTACCGCGCCAGATGCGGAATGTAGCTGATGTCGACATCGGTTGAACCTCCAGGGCTCCGCGCCAAGCCCGTGCTACTCATCTGACTAACTCCACTGCCTTTGCCAGGTTCGCTACTTCATCTCTTCGATCACCGCTTTCAACTCAGCGGGAACGGGGATCAGGGCGCGCTTTTCAACCTGCATCTCTCCGTCCAAGGCTTGTTTGATCACAATGTTGTACTTGCCCCACTCGGCATCCTTGTTGGGGAAATCTTCGCGGAACTGAGCGCCTCGGCTCTCTTTGCGCAGCAGCGCTGCCCGCGTGACGGCCTCCGACACGACGATCATGTTGCCCACATCGATCGCAGTATGCCAGCCGTTGTTAAATTCGCAATTGCCGCCGATACCCGTTCGCTCTGCCCGAGCCCGCAATCTCGCGATGGATTCGAGCGCCTTCTCCATTTCGCTTTCTGTGCGGACAATGCCGACCAGATCCTGCATCGTGTCCTGTAGTTCGTGCTGAATCTGGTAGGGATTCTCGCCGGCAGCGCCGCGCTCGAAATGTTGCAGGGCAGTCTTCGCCGTCGACTGCAACGCAGACTCATCCACTGTCGCCGGACCATTTGCTCTTGCAAATTCGGCGGCATAGCGGCCGGCGCGCCGTCCAAATACCAGCAAGTCCGAAAGGGAATTGCCGCCCAGCCGGTTCGCTCCGTGCAATCCTGCCGCAGCTTCACCCGCTGCAAACAAGCCCGGTACCGTTGACATCTGCGAGTCGCCATCCACGCGTACGCCGCCCATCATGTAATGCGTGGTCGGGCCAACTTCCATCGCTTCCTTGGTAATGTCGAGATCGGCGAGCTGCTTAAACTGGTGATACATGCTGGGCAATTTGCGCTTGATGTGCTCGGCGGAATTCGGCAGTCGCTCCTTAATCCACGCGATATCCAGGAACACTCCGCCGTGCGGCGAGCCTCGCCCGGCCTTCACCTCGCGGTTGATGCATCGTGCCACGTGGTCCCGGGTCAGCAGTTCCGGCGGACGGCGTGCGTTCTTGTCGCCCTGCGTATAGCGCCAGCCTTCTTCTTCGCTGTCGGCGGTCTGCTCCTTGTAGTTGTCGGGAATGTCGTCGAACATGAACCGCCGGCCCTCGCTGTTGCGCAGCACGCCACCTTCGCCACGCACGCCTTCCGTCACCAGAATCCCGCTCACGCTGATCGGCCATACCATGCCCGTGGGGTGGAACTGGACAAACTCCATGTCTTCGAGTTCTGCGCCCGCCCGGTACGCCAGCGCGAGTCCGTCGCCCGTGTATTCCCAGCTATTGCTGGTGATTTTGAAAGCGCGCCCGATGCCGCCGGTTGCCAGCACTACGGCCCTCGCCTCCCACAAATGGAATCGGCCTTTTTCGCGGTCGTAGCCGCACGCGCCCGCAATGCGCCCACCATCCATCAGCAGGCTCAGAACGGTGCATTCCATGTGGACATCCATACCTGTATGGATGCCGTGATCCTGTAAGGTTCGGATCATTTCAAGGCCGGTTCGGTCACCCACGTGTGCCAGTCGCGGATAGCGATGACCTCCAAAGTTTCGCTGCAAAATCCTGCCGTCGCTTGTGCGATCGAAGAGCGCGCCCCAGGCCTCGAGTTCGCGTACACACTCTGGCGCCTCCTTTGCGTGCAATTCCGCCATGCGCCAGTTGTTCAGATATTGGCCACCACGCATCGTGTCGGCAAAGTGAACCCGCCAGTTATCGCGGTCGTCGACATTGGCCAGCGCGGCTGCGATGCCGCCCTCGGCCATTACAGTGTGTGCCTTGCCGAGCAGGGACTTGCAAACCACGCCGACTTTTGCGCCATTGGCTCCGGCTTCGATGGCTGCGCGCAACCCCGCGCCGCCTGCTCCGATCACCAGTACGTCGTAGGAGAAGCGGTTGAATTCCGGCATCTACAGAATTCTCCAGTCGTGCCAGATGCCGAGCGAGCAGAGCCGGACGTAGATGTCTGCAAATGCAACCCATACCAGGCTGGTCCAGGCCCATTTTTTGTGGGCGGCATTCAACCGGCTCACGAAGTTATAGATTTTGGCCCGGACGGGGTGCTCTGAGATGCGATCGAACGTGCCACCGATCATGTGCCGGAACGCATGGCACCCGAAGATGTACCCGGCGAGGAGCACGACGTTGATCACGAGCACCAGGCTGCCCACCCCGATTCCAAAACCGTCCGGAAACATAAATCCGCGAATCGCATCCCACACCAGGAATCCCCACACGATGTAGGAGAACCTCAGGAAGTAGCGATGGAAATTCTGCAGGATGAGCGGAAAGGTGCGTTCACCCAGGTAGCTCTTGCGCGGCTCGCCCACTGCGCATGCCGGCGGATCGGCCCAGAAGGACTTGTAATAAGCGCCGCGATAGTAGTAGCAGGTTAGCCGGAACAGGCCAGGTATCCACAGAATCAGCAGCGCCGGCGAGAACGGCAAGAAGTCCGGATACCACTTTGGCTTGGGCCCGAACAGGGCGTACGGCGAACTTCCGAAGAGCTCAGGCGAATAGAACGGAGAGATATAAGGTCCGAAGGTATAGTGAGCGTTCTGGAACGCGGCCCAGTTGGCATAGACCAGGAACGCGCCGAATCCGAGGAAAACCGCTGCAGGAGAAAGCCACCATGGATCGCGGCGTGACGTGCGGCCGAATTTGCCATTTTTCCAGACGATATCCGGAGCAGCGGACATGATCCCTCCGCGCGGAGGGATCAAAAGCAGGCGCCCGCCCCGCGATGGCACCGGATTGTATAGCAGCCGCTGCGCCGCATGCTACCGGCAAATGGAGCGGCTCAAAGAATGCTGCGATCATTCAGGGGTCGGGAAGAGGAGGACAAACGTCGCGCCGCGCCCGGGATTGTTGTTCGAAACCGCGATACCTCCGCCGTGAGCTTCCATGATGCGTTTGCAGATGCTGAGGCCGAGCCCGTAACCGCCCGTCTTCCGCGACCGCGATCGGTCAACCCGATAAAAGGGCTCGAACAGGTTTGGCAAATCAATCGCCGGAATGCCAGGACCGTCGTCCCGCACCTGCACGCGAACCATCCCATCTTCTTCGGCGACGTGAACCTCGACGGGCCGGCTGTCGGGAAGCGAGAATTTGCGAGCGTTCTCCAGCAGGTTTCTCATGACCGTCCTGATCTTTTCGCGATCGATGTCGATGAATAGTTCCAACGAGGGCGCAGACAACCGCACGCCCGGATGTTCATCTCCATGCGCCTCGGCGACCTGGCGCAGCAGGCTCATTAGATCCTGCCGCTCGCGGCGAAGTCCGTGTCCATTGCGAATCCGCTCGAGCTCGAGCAATTCACTGATCATGACCTCCATTTCGTTCAGGTCCTCCACCAGACCGGCTTTATTGTCGTCATCGGGTAGCAATGCGACTGCAACTTTCAGCCGGGTCAGGGGAGAGCGCAATTCGTGACTTACGTCGAGCAGTAGTTGATCGCGGGCCTGGATCATCTGCCTCACACGGCCAACCATCTTGTTGAACGCGTCGGTCAGGGCTCCGAATTCATTGCGGCTCACCACGGGAACTGCGACGTCCAAATCGCCCGTGCTCAGGCGTTGCACGCCGTCATCAAGCAGGCGGACTGGGCGCAGCAGGCGGTGCTGAAAAATAAACGCTGTGCAAACTACCCCGGTCACCAGGAAGAAAAGCAGCCAGAGCATCTTTTCGTGCAGACTGCGCACATGCTCTCCGTAGTTCCACACAAAAAGGTACGACCCTCCATCGGGCGCTGGCTCGAGGAGGTACTCGCGGCCAAGATAAGACTGCGCTCTTCCGGTTTTCACCGCAAGAATGCTCGGAACACGAGGGTTGGTCGACCATGATCCGTGCGGGCCTTCATAGCGAATCTCGACATGAACGCGATGCGCCATGTCGTTCGCGGCCGCATAGTCCGGCGAAGTGGCCGCCAGGCCGCGCGAGAACTGCTCGAATGCCTGCGAAGCTTCGGCCGTAGCTCCAGGAAATACAAAGAAAACAAAGAAAAGGCCGACAATCAACAGCAGCGCGACCGCCATGATAATCATGATGGTCAGGAGCCTTGCGAAAATCGAAATGCGAAGGTGCTTGCTGCCGTCAGGCACGACCGCCCCCAATGAACACGTAGCCCGTGCCGCGGACGGTCCGAATGAAGCTGGGACGCTTCGCTTCGTCGCCTAGCTTCTGACGCAGCCGGCTGATCAGGATGTCGACGGAACGGTCGTAGGCCTCCCAGTCGATTCCGCGGGTTCCATCCAGGATGCGTTCCCGGGTTAGCGCACGTCCTGGATTGCGAACGAGCAATCCAAGCAGTTCGAACTCCGCCGTTGTCAGGCCGAGATCGCGGCCAGCGAGATGCGCACACCGCATCGACCAGTCCACATCCAAATCACCAATGCGCAGTCTTTCGCGATCGTCAGTCCGTGCGCCTCGCCGCAGCACTGCCTGGACACGCGCAACCAGTTCGCGGGGCTCGAATGGTTTGGCCAGGTAATCGTCAGCGCCGAGCTCGAGCCCCACGATGCGGTCCATCACCTCGCCGCGAGCAGTCAGCATGATGATCGGTATGCAGCTGGTTTCGCGCACCTTGCGGCACACGGCGAAACCGTCCATGTCAGGAAGCATGACGTCGAGAATCACAAGATCCGGAGGATCGTTCTTGAGCATGCGCAGCCCGCTCTTGGGATCCGTGGAGGAGTGTACCGTGAAGCCGAAACGATCCATGTACCGCGTCAGAAGCGCATTCAAACGCTCATCATCATCGATAACGAGAACCCTGGTCTTGCGATCGCCGGTGGAGGTCATGGAGTCTGCTCTGCGGATCATTATTCCACCTGCAATGCTTGAATCGGCGGAATCAAAGACGCCCTTCGCGCTGGATACGCGCCAAAGACGATCCCCGATCCAAATACCATTGCAAACGAAGCTGCCAGCATCGAGGGCTCGATCGCAATCTTCCATTGCGCGAAGTACCCGGCCGCGAAAGCGCCTGCGACGCCGATCAACATGCCGGCAAGCCAACCACTCGTCGCCAGCATCATGGCGTCTGCAAGAAACTGAAAAAAGATGTCCTTTGACCTGGCTCCGACCGCCATGCGGAGACCGATCTCACTGGTTCGCTCCTTCACCGACATCAACATCAACGCAAGAATGCCGATTCCTCCGACGATGAGCGAAATACCTGCGAGGCCCACAGCCAGCTCTGTCAATGAGTCTGCAATCTTCCGTTGGGTGGCCAGAGCCTTTGTCTTGTCCTGAATCGCAAAATCATCCGGTTTTCTGTCACCAAGGCGGTGACGAGCGCGCAGAAGTTGTGCAATCCCAGCTTGCACGGTCGACATCTGGCTCGGATCGCGAACGCTGATGAAGATCGGATTGAGCCAGCTGAGATTAAACATGCGGCGCAGTGCGGTGCGGATGGGGATCACAACCTGGTTGTCCTGATCAGACCCATCTGTCTGAATCCCTTTGCTCGTCAGTACTCCAATCACTTCGAAGGGAATACCGCGAAGCCGTAGATCATGGCCGACTGCGTCTCGACCCGGGAAGAGTTCCTGATCGACGCGCGCCCCGAGCACGGCAACCCGCTCCGCTTGCGTGTTGTCATCATTGTCAAGAAAGCGCCCCCGAGCGATTTGGTACCGGCACACCGCCAGATAATCGCTCGTCGTCCCCAGCACCTGGACCGACATCGAACGATTCTCGAATTTGGCGGTGACGGTGTTTTCGAATCCCGGAACAGCCGCTCCAACCAGGTTCATCTCGCGGATGGCAAAATCATCGCCTTCCGTCAGTGTCGTTACGACCCCGCGAATTTGTTTTCTTGCTGCGCTGTTCCTCACCTGCACCGGCCGCACGACCAACAGATTCGTGCCGAGATTCGCGGTCTGTCGCAGAATCTCTCGCTGCGCTCCGGTGCCGAGGGCACTGACAACCACCACCGCGCCCACACTCACGGCAATGCTTGCCAGTGCCAGCACCGCGCGCACCTTGTGGGCAAGCAAAGCCCGCGCGGAAACCCGAAAACTCCGAACCAATTTCATCGCAGTGCATCAATCGGCGACATCCGCGCTGCGCGCTGCGCAGGGAGCAGCCCGGCAGTCAAGCCGACGAGAAGCGACGCGGTGATTCCCACGAACGCCCCACCCCAGGGCGCCACTTCGCCGAGGTGCAGTTTAGTCGCACCCATGCGCGCCAGCGCATACCCGAGCACGATTCCGCCAAGCCCGCCAAGGAGCGTTGTTGCCGCGGTCTCAACAAGGAACTGCAAGCGAATGTCCTCAGTTCTCGCGCCCACTGCGCGACGCAAGCCGATTTCGCTCGCCCGCTCGTTTACCGAGGCAACCATCAGGCTTGCCGACACGATGCCCCCGACAATCAGCGAGATCGCGGCGACCAGAGGCAAATAGAGCAACAAGACCCGCTTGATCGACGCCATCATCTCGCGCACTTCTGACGACGTGAGCAAGGAGAAATCATTCGGTTGATCCGCACTCAACCCGTGCCGCTGGCGCAGGACTTCGCGGATTCCCCTGGCGATCGCTTCCTCATCCGCATCGCTAGCAACCACCAGCTTGGCGCCGGTGATGGTGTCCACGTTTGTGAGCCGACGCATCAGGGTAGAGATCGGCACCGCAATCTCGTTGTCGCGATCCATTCCATGTGGATCGGTTCCCCAAGCCTCAAGGATGCCAATCACGCGAAAGGGAACTGAGCCGATCTCGATATCGGAGCCCACCGGATCCTGGTTTCGAAATAACTGGTTCGCCACCGTCTGACCGATCACCGCGACGCGCGCCGAGGATTGCACCGCCGTGATGTCGAAAAATCCTCCGCGAGCCGCGCTGCGTCCCCACACCGATTCTGCCCGTTCCGACTCGCCGAGGATCTGGGCACTGTCCGAGGCATCGCCATTGCGGACCGTCGTCGTCAGTCCTTGCTGCGGATCCCAATTCTCGATTCCCGGCACCTGCTTGACGACAGCCTCGATGTCGTCGATTTTGAGCCGGGTTCCCGGATTGCGCGGCCCGCCCATCATGTGCGCGCCGCCGTCCTGCACCATGATCGACGCATCCCCGAACACTTGCCGGAACATGACGAGCATCTTGCGCGACATGGTCAGGCTGACCGAAATCACCAAGGTCAATGCGGCCACACCGATGAAGCTGCCCACCATCATGAAACCGGTACGCACCTTGTGGCGACCCATCATGCCGACACTATGCCGGACCAGGCGAATCGTGCTCATAACGCCTCCTCGAGCGCCATCTTCGGAGCGGCCACGCGGTCATCCGCAACAATCCCTCCGCGTTCAATGCGAGCGACGCGTTGGCAATGGTTTGCAATCTCGGCATCATGAGTGACGAGCACTATGGTTCGGCCGGCCCGGTTCAAGCTCTGAAAAATCGCTATCACCTCATTCGCCGATCGCCGGTCGAGATTGCCGGTCGGCTCATCGGCAAGCAAGAGGTCGGGCTCATTCACCAGGGCTCGTGCAATCGCCACCCTCTGTTGCTGCCCGCCTGACAACTCCGATGGCCGATGCGAAAGGCGATCTGAGAGTCCAACCATTTCCAAAGCGCGTCGGCCCATCCCTCGAGTATCGTTCCGGTCGGAGTAGAGCAGCGGCAGTTCGACATTCTCCACGGCGCTGATGCGCGGCAACAGGTGAAAGGTCTGGAACACGAAACCAATCCGCTTATTTCGCCACTGTGCCTGCGCATCCGGACCAAGACCAGCCACATCGTGTCCTCTCAAGCGATAACTGCCGGTGCTGGGGATGTCCAAAAGCCCAAGGATATTCATCAGTGTCGATTTGCCTGATCCCGACGTTCCGACAATAGCCACGAATTCGCCGGCTTCAATCTTCAGCGAGATATCGATCAGGGCATTAACTGCCTCTCCGGTGGGCCGCCTGTACGTTTTGCTGATCCGCTCCAACTCAATCACGAGTCATCCTCCTCACTGGGTATTCACGTCGCCCATCGCCACTTCTTCTCCCTCACGAACGCCGCCGACGATCTCCCAATAGCTGTCGTCACGGATTCCTGTGCTCACCATGCGTTGCTCGGTCTTCGGTCCATTGCGGCAGAGCACGAAGGCTCGGCCGCCTTCGCGGCGCACTGCGCGGATTGGCAGAGTCAGTGCCTGAATGCGCCGGTCAAGGTCCACTGTGACTGTCGTCGTCATCTCCGGGCGAAGCACAAACCCCAGGGTCTGCGCGAAGCGCACTACCACGATGTAATCGACGACGTTGTCGCGAATTTCCGCCTTTGGATGAATTGACGTCACCGTCCCGCGGAATTCGTGATCTCCATAGGTGTCGACCGTGAACCGCGCTTCCTCCCCGATCCGGATTCGCCCGATATCGGTTTCATCCACGTAGGCCCACACCTCAAGCCGCGACAGGTCCAGCAGCGTCACGAATGTGGGTGCGGCGAAACTGGCGGCCACCGTCTCGCCTTCCTGCGTCGAAACCGCCGAGACGACACCGGCAATAGGCGCAAAGATCTGCGTATAGCCCAACTGCGTCGTCGAGTCCGCTAGAGTTGCCCGCGCCTGGTCCCGCTGTTGCCTGGCAACCTCAAACGATTTCTCGGCGAGATCGAGATCGCTGCGCGCAATAATCTGGGCCGCATGGAGTTGCTGCTTGCGATCCAGATCGACCTTTGCATAGTCGAGGTTCGCCTGTGCTACTTCAAGCGCTGCGGCGTCGGCGTCGCGCCTGGCTTTCAGTTCACGGCTGTCCAGCTCCGCCAGCAATTGTCCCTTGTTGACGCGGTCTCCGATCTGCACATGGAGCCGCATCACGACGCCCGACACGCTCGACCCCACGTTCACTTCGGCGCCAATCATCGGCTTGATGACGCCGGTGGCCTTGACCGAGGTTGCGATATCGCGGCGCGCGACCCGCACGACCCGTTCGTCTCGCTGGTTCTGTTGGGAACGAGCGGTACCGAGCCGCATCCATCCCGCGACTCCCAGCGCCACCACTCCCAGCGCGATCCCGCCCCTGACCATTGCGCGCATTTCGCTCCTGCCCAATCGATCTCAGTGTCGGGCAGCGAGGTATCTCAAGATTTTCTGGAATGTAACGGAATGTAACACTCGCGCGGGCTTTCGCCTCACTCGAAAAAGAAACGGTCCATCCGCTGTGCTCACTCAGCCTGAAGAGGAGCGGATGAACCGTTGATTGCAGCTTGGACTTCTTTCTCTCTCCGCCGCGTTCAGGCGAGATCGAAGCGATCGTTGTTCATCACCTTGCTCCACGCAGCCGCGAAGTCCTGCACGAATTTTGGCCCCGCATCGCTGCTTGCGTAGACCTCTGCGATAGCGCGAAGCTGGGAGTTCGAGCCGAAAACAAGATCAACCGCCGTGCCTGTCCACTTGAGTGCGCCCGTTTGCCGGTCGCGGCCCTCCAGTGCGCCTTCAGACTTCTCTGACTTCTGCCACTTCGTACGCATATCCAGCAGGTTTACGAAGAAGTCATTCGTCAGCGTCTCGGGCCTCTTGGTAAAGACTCCATTCTGCGAATGGCCGACGTTTGCGCCAAGCACACGCAAACCGCCAACCAGCACGGTCATCTCCGGAGCGCTCAGGTTCAGCAGGCTCGCCTTATCCAGCAGCATTTCTGAGGCATATCCCTCGAGCCCCTTGCGGGCGTAATTGCGGAACCCATCTGCCATCGGCTCCAGCACCGCGAAGGATGAGGTATCAGTCTGGTCTTGCGAAGCATCGGTACGGCCTGGCGCAAAGGGAATCTTTACCTCGTGACCAGCCTTCTTTGCCGCAGCCTCGATCGCGGCGTCTCCTCCCAGAACAATCACGTCGGCCAGCGACACCCTCTTGCCGCTCGCCTGCGAAGCGTTGAACTTCTTCTGGATGGCCTCGAGCTTCGGCAACACTTTGCTCAGTTCGGCCGGCTCATTGACCTCCCAGTCCTTTTGCGGCTCAAGTCGGATACGCGCGCCATTCGCGCCGCCGCGCTTATCGCTGCCTCGAAACGTCGAGGCCGAGGCCCACGCGGTGGCGACAAGCTGCGGGGTCGACAGCCCGGATGCGAGGATCTCCGCCTTGAGGGCCTCGATGTCCTTGTCGTTGATCAGTTCGTGGTCGACAGCGGGAAGCGGATCCTGCCAGATCAGCACTTCCTTCGGTACCAGCGGTCCCAAGTACCGCGAAATCGGCCCCATGTCGCGGTGCGTCAGCTTGAACCATGCCCGCGCAAACGCATCGGCGAGCTCATCTGGATGCTCCATGAAGTGCCGCGAGATCTTTTCGTACGCCGGATCAACGCGCAGGGCCAGATCCGAAGTCAGCATGAAGGGAGCATGCCGCTTCGACGGATCGTGCGCGTCGGGAACCGTTCCCGCGCCCGCGCCGTTCCTGGGTTTCCATTGATTGCCGCCCGCGGGGCTCTTTGTTAATTCCCACTCGTACCCGAAGAGGGTCTCGAAGTAACTGTTGTCCCACTTCGTTGGAGTGGCCGTCCATGCGCCTTCCAAGCCGCTGGTAATGGTGTCACCACCAATGCCCTTGCCATAGCTGTTCTTCCAGCCGAGGCCCTGGTCCACAATGTCCGCGCCTTCCGGCTCGCGGCCGACGTTGCTCGCAGCAGCAGCTCCATGAGTTTTGCCGAAGGTATGGCCGCCCGCGATCAACGCCACAGTCTCTTCATCGTTCATCGCCATGCGCGCGAAGGTTTCGCGGATGTCATGCGCAGACGCCAGCGGATCCGGGTTGCCATTCGGGCCTTCCGGGTTCACATAGATCAGGCCCATCTGTACCGCAGCCAGCGGATTTGCCAGTTGCCGCTCGCCGCTGTAGCGCTTGTCACCCAGCCAGGTGGTCTCCGGACCCCAATCGATGTCCTCCGGCTCCCAGATATCCACGCGGCCGCCGCCAAACCCGAACGTCTTGAATCCCATGGACTCAAGCGCGACATTACCGGCCAGGATCATCAGATCAGCCCACGAAATCTTTCGTCCATACTTCTGCTTGATTGGCCAGAGCAGCCGGCGGGCTTTGTCCAGACTTGCATTATCGGGCCAGCTATTCAGCGGCGCGAATCGCTGGGCGCCCCGACCGCCGCCTCCACGGCCATCGTGAATTCGGTATGTTCCTGCTGAATGCCAAGCCATGCGAATGAACAGCGGTCCGTAATGGCCGTAGTCAGCCGGCCACCAATCCTGCGAATCGGTCATCAGCTTGTGAAGGTCCCGGACCACCGCGTCCAGATCGAGGCTCTTGAATTCCTTGGCGTAGTTGAACTGTTCGCCCATCGGGTTGGATTGCGTCGAGTTCTGATGCAGGATCCCGACATTCAGCTGTTCGGGCCACCAGTTGCGATTACGGTAGGTTCCTGCCGATGCATGCTTGAGCGTCTCTCCCGCGTACGGGCACTTCAATTCGTCTGACATGATTTCTCCTGGATGAGTCTGCTATGGACGGGTTCAGTATAAGAGCCTGGCAGCGATTGAGACGAATGATCGTATCAATGGCATCAATAGGCGCGAGCAATCGATCCAAGAACCGACATCACCCGCTTGCTTCAGAACGGAATTGACCTGCGTACGGTGCAAGCGTATGCCGGTCGCAAAGAATTGGCATCGACCATGAGGTATCTCCGTCCGGCCAGTGCGAAAGACGCTCAGGAAAAACTGAATCGGGTCAAGTGGTAAATGGGCTGGGCGGCGAAACACCTATCGGGGAAGCTCAAAATACCGTGGGTTTGAACCAGGAGAAACCTCCACCAAGTTTAAGCTTGGAGCGCAAAAGCTCCGGAACGGCGCCACTCGTTGAGTTGTATGCTACCGAGCCGGGCCGTCAGTGGAGGTTCTCTGCCATGACCAGGGAATTCCTGAACGTGCCGAGGACGACTAGCACCGTTCGCCCATCGCGCGACATGCCTAGATTGGCGCCCCAGGGAATCGCCTTCTGTGGGGGGCCATTGAGATTGAGAATCCGTTTGAGCCGGCGCGTGCGGAAAGAGTAGTACATCAGGGCTGGTCCCGGATCTGTATCCGAGTCGACCAGGTAGATGCCGTTTTCGGCAACGGCAAACTCGCCCCAATAGCCGAAGTGGAGCGCGTCCGTCACAAGGTGCGGAGTTCCTCCGCTCACGGGCATGGCCCAGATGCCCCCACCGCTGAGTTTCGAGAAGTAAATAGTCTTTCCGTCGGCCGATTCCAGGCTCATCAATCCGCCATCGTGCGTCAGCTGAGTTTCGCGCCCGGTTGCCAGGTCCTTGTGCCAGATCTGAAAACTGCCGGTGCGATCGGAAGCGAAATAGATCGCCTTTCCATCGTGGGACCAGCTCTCCGGGCCATTGTTGTCGCTTCCGGGAACAACCCTGTGCAGGTTGCGGCCCTCCGCGTCCATCATGATGACCTGCCGGGTCAGTCTCTGGCCCTCGGGCAGAAAGTCGAACACGATCCCTTTGCCGTCGGCGGACCACTGCGGACTGCCGGCGTCGCCGCTTAGGGAGGTCAGTTGCCGCGGATCGCTGCCATCGCCATTACTCTTCCAGATCTGGTCGCGTCCTGACCGCTCCGACTCGAATACGATTTGCCGCCCGTCTGGAGACGGCCGCGGCGCGTAGTCATGAGCAGAGTCGGGCAGAAGTTGTTGTTTGCCGATGATCGCTCCACCCTCGCTCGAGAATTCCGCTCGCCACACGCTGGAACCATTGAAGGCCGACGGCCCCGGATAAACGAGCCGGCGGCCGTCGGGAGAAAGCGCGCCCACTTCGGGATAAGTGGTCTCAGGTTCAATCATCCCGCCACCCTCGGGGATCCGCCACACTCGATCCGTTCCCCCACGGGTGGAATTGAAACAGATGTACTTCCCATCGGCCGTCCACATCAAGCCACCGACTGCGCGATTGTCGGCGGTGAGCCGGGTTGGCATTCCCCCTTCGAGCGGAACAGAGTAAAGATCGGCCGTGCCATTGCTTAGGACCCTGACAAACGCCACAGTGTGCTTGTCCGGCGAAAGGACCCCTCCTGCATCCCCCAGATCCTCGTCCTTCCCGATGCCCACAAGACATCGTTTCGTTCCGGTATCCATTGAAAACACCACGATACTTCTCTGGCCATCGGCGACGCACGCGTCTGCGAGAACCATGAGCTTCCCACCTGCACTCCAGCTGACCGGGGGAACGAACCCGTAGTGGCAATAAATATCGGTGATCCGGTGTTCCGAACCGCCGAGCGCAGGAACCGTGTAGATTGCTCCCCCGTGATCGTCGCAGCGGCCAAAAGCGATCTCCCGCCCGTCGGGCGACCAGGCCGGAGGATTCATATACTCAGCGCGCGTATGAGTGAGCCGAAGAGGCGGCGAGTTTCCGCCGACAAGCTGCACATACAAGTCCCCCCGGCTGGGATGATCTCCGGGATCCCAAACAAAGGCGATCTCCTTTCCGTCTGGCGAGAATGCAGGCCAGTCGACCTCGCCAGGCAAGTTGGTGAGTTGGACAACTCGCACGGGCGGCTTTAGAGATGCGGCATGGTGGCGCTTCACCGAGCGATAGGCAATCCATGCTCCAGATACGATCACACCGGCGACGATAATCGTGGCAAGAAACCATTTCGATCTTTGTCTTTCCGGAATGTTCTGCCGCTGATCGGGGAGGGCGACGATTGGGGAAAGGCGAAGCTGATCGACTGCGTCGACCTCCGTCACTCTCACCGGACACACAAATCGATAGCCGATCGTCGGTACCGTCTCGATGAATCTCGGCTGGCGGCGGTCGTCACCCAGTCGCTTTCTCAATAGCGCAACAGCCCGAGTCAGTGTTGTCTCGTCGACAAACGTCCCCTTCCAGACTTCTTCGAGGAGAACGCTCTTCGAAACCAGCCGACCCTTCGCCCTCACTAGCAGCACGAGGACACGAAGCGATTTGGGTTCGAGTTGAACCCTCCGTCCAGCTTGCTGCAGGCAAAAGTTCTCCTCGTCAAGCATAAAGTCTTCAAATTGATACGACAACGTCATGACCTCGCGCGGGAACGCCCATCAGCAAAACCTAGGAATTTCCTCTGGGGAAAAGCACGACTATTTTACCCTCGTTCGTCAAGCTGCGGGCGAGGTGCGAAATGAACCTTTATACCCGCTGCTTGCTCCTTGTCTGCTGCTTCTCCGGCGCCACCGCTGTCGTTGCGCAACTGAAGTTGCCCTCCCCGGTCCACCTGCTTCATTCCCGGACACGCCTCCTCATCGTCGCGGGCCGCGTTAATGGCAGAGGACCCTATAAATTTATCCTGGACACCGGATCAAACACCACCCTCATCGAATCCTCTCTATTTCGTGAACTGGGTTTGAAGGAGAGCGGTCACCCATCTGCCAAAGTGATCGAGTGGATGGCGCTAGGCAAGCTTGCAGTCGCGAACGAGATTTCGATCGAGGGAGGACCCTCGAGGAGCAATATTCAAGTTCTCGAAGTGAATGGGATCAAACGGCCGGATATCGATCCTTCAATTCGGGGTGTTCTGGGCGAGAATTTTCTGAGCGGTCTTGACTTACTGATCGACAATCGACACCACGAAATCACTTTCGATGACCGGAACATCCTCGCTTCCTCTCTCGATGGAGAGCATCTCGCGTTGGGCCTCACTGTAAATGTCCGCGGAATGCAGCTGAAGAATCGTCCTACGGTTTCTGTTCTAATTCCGGCCCTAGATCCTAAACGTCTTCTTCACTTCCTTGTGGATACCGGAAGCGAGGGGACTTACATTGTCGCTCGCCAACCAGGTTCCATCGGTGCCTCAAATCAAAGCATGGCGTTGCTGGGTGACAGCGCGACCTGCATGTATTGGAAGGATCGCCTGCAACTGGGCCGTACCATCACATCAAGGATTAAGATCACCTCGTGCCTGAAATCGCCGAGTGTTGCCTCGGACAGTGATGGAATTCTTCCTACGTTTATCTTTGACCGCGTCTTCATCGCTCACGCGGACGGCTACCTAATTCTTAGCCCAATCGATGTGTCCAACGTCTCCCCGGCGGTCCGCGGCGAAGAGCACTGTAGGGGAAATGTCGCCAGCATACGCTCGCGATTTGTTGAGCATTCGATTGTGATTGTTCCCGTGATGGTGAACGATTCCGGGCCTTACGATTGGCGTGTTCTGGTGCAGAACGCCAACATTCAGCTGCTCGGGCCACCAATTGCGACTTCTCCTGGATGAATCTGCTATGACCAGTTCTTCCAGTATTAAGAGTCTCGGAACGATTGAGATGATGATCATTTCAATCGCATCAATAGATGTGAGCAATCGATCCCATGGAGTTTACGAGGCGAGAACAGAGGGCGTGAGATTGAGCAACGGGTTGCATGATGCAACCCAGATTGTAGAAGGGAGACGATGGAATTTCCGGTTCAAATCGGAAATTCACGTCACATGAGTGGCGGAGAGAGTGGGATTCGAACCCACGTTAGAGTTTCCCCTAAACACGCTTTCCAAGCGTGCGCCTTCAACCACTCGGCCATCTCTCCACTGAAGGCTGCGGTCTTCTTGAATTTAACACATCGCGACTCGTTCGCCGGCTCCGTTTCGACCGTTCCCAGCATACGCAAACCCCGCTCCAAGTGTGATTGAAATCGTTTACTTCCACTCGCGCCTGGTTTATAGTTCGCTTGCTCAACGAACATTGCTTCGTTCTGTCGCGTAGCGCATTTCTGATCGCGAGGATCCTATGCCTGACATCTCCCGTCGTGACCTGCTCGCCACCGGATTCGCTCTTTCGGCCTCCTCCATCGTGACTCGCTCTGCCTTGGCGCGAACGGTCGAGATCCTCTCCGGCCATCCCGATTCACCGTCTGCCGAGGCGCTCTCCGCGGTCGCGCCGCGCGAGCACCTGCTCTTTGATTTCGGGTGGAGATTCACCTTCGGCAACGGGAGCGATCCATCGAAGGATCTCGGCTTCGGCTTCGACCAGGGCGACTTCGCAAAAACCGGCGAATTCGAATTTGCAAAGGCCAAATTCGATGACTCAAAGTGGCGCCCTGTGAACCTGCCACACGACTGGGCGGTCGAACTGCCGTTTGTCAACGACAAGGAGCAGGAATCCCACGGGTTCAAGCCATTGGGACGCCGCTATCCCGAAACCAGTGTCGGATGGTATCGCCGCATGTTCGACATTCCCGCAACCGACCAGGGCCGGCGAATCTCTGTTGAGTTCGATGGAGCTTTTCGCGACGTCATCCTCTTCGTGAATGGTTGCTTTGTCGGCCGCAACAACAACGGCTATGCGCCGTTCCAGTTCGACATCAGCGACTTCCTCGCCATCGGCGCACGAAACTACTTGGTCGCCCGCGTCGATGCCAGCTTTGGCGATGGCTGGTTCTACGAGGGCGCCGGCATCTATCGTCACGTCTGGCTCACCAAGACCGATCCCTTGCACCTCGGCAAATGGGAGAGCTATGTTCGCTCCTCCGTTGAGGGGAACTCCGCCGCACTCTCGCTTGTTACGCAGGTCGTGAACGAAGGGAAGGAGGCAGAGAACGCCAAAGTTACATGGCAGATTCAGGACGCCTCCGGCAAGACTGTCGTGACAGCCGAAGCGCCGCCTCAATCTGTGCCAATTGATGTGCCCGTCTCCTTCACGACATCGGCGAATCTGACCGACCCAAAGCTTTGGTCTGTCGACGAGCCCAATCTCTACTCTGCCATCGTCACGATTGAAACCGATGGCAAGGCCCGCGACGCCGAGCGAATCAGCTTTGGCGTGCGCACCGCAATTTTTGATCCCGATAAGGGATTCTCGCTCAACGGCAAGTCGATCAAGATTCAGGGCACCTGCAATCACCAGGATCATGCGGGCGTAGGCGCTGCGCTGCCCGATCGCATGCAGTGGTACCGCGCCGGCGTGCTGCTTTCGATGGGCTGCAATGCCGTACGCACCTCGCACAACATGCCGACTCCCGAGTGGGTTGAGGCCTGTGATCGCATGGGTCTGATTATGATGTGCGAGACGCGCCAGATGAGTTCGAACCCCGAAGGCCTGGCGCAGCTTGAAACCATGATCAAGCGATATCGGAATTCGCCCTGCATCATCATCTGGTCGGTCGGCAATGAGGAGTTCGTGCTCCAGGATGAAGAGGCCGAAGAAGGCGCAAAGATCGCCGCCACTATGGTTCGCCGTTGCCACGAGCTTGACCCCACGCGCGTCGTCTCCGCAGCAGTCAATGGAGACAACTCCAAGGGCGTCTCCGATCCTCTCGATATCATCGGGTTTAACTACCAGCTCTCCAAGCCCGACGGCTTTCACAAGACGCACCCGAAGCGCGCCCTCTTCGGATCAGAAACGTCGAGTGCGATTGGCACACGCGGCGTGTATAGCACCGATCCTTTGCGCAACACGGTGAACTCGTACACCGGCGTCGTGCCGTGGGGCGAAACCGCCGAAGAGTGGTGGAGCTTCTATGGTTCGCGGGAGTGGGAGGCCGGCGGCTTTGCGTGGACCGGCTTCGATTACCGCGGCGAGCCTACCCCGTACGGTTGGCCCTCCATCAATTCGCAGTTCGGCATCGTCGACATGTGCGGATTTCCCAAAAATAATTTCTTCTACTACAAGGCGTGGTGGGGCAGGGAACCGTCCCTGCACGTATTTCCGCACTGGAATTTCGAGGGCAGGGAAGGCGACGAAATCTCTGTCTGGGTCTACTCGAATCTCGATTCAGTCGAGCTCTTCGTCAACGGCCAGAGCGCCGGCAGCAAGCAGGTCCCTCATCTTGGCCATGTCGAGTGGAAAGTAAAATACGAGCCCGGCTCGATCGAAGCGCGCGGATCGAAAGACGGCAAAGTGGTTCTGACCGAAAAGCGCGAAACCACGGGCCCCGCTGTCGCGATTAAGGTCACGGCCGACCGGACCGAGATCAACGCAGACGGCGAAGACATCGCGGTTCTCAAGATCGAAGCGCTCGACAAAGAGGGCCGCCTCGTTCCTACTGCCGACAATAACCTCGCCTTCAACATTTCCGGCGAGGGAAAATTCATCGGCGCAGGCAACGGCGATCCCAATTGCCAGCAGAACGACAAGGAACCGAAGCGCGCTCTCTTCAATGGCCTCGCGCAGGTGATCGTGCAATCCATGCGCCGACCGGGGGCAATTCACATCGAGGTGGTGAAGGAAGGATGGGATGGTCCGGAACTGACCCCTGCCAAGATTTCCATCACCACCAAGCCGGTGACGCTGCGTCCCTCTGTTCCAGAAATCCGCATGCGCGGCTGACGCGCGTTCGCGTACACTCTGGGTGCCCCATGGCTCCTGGTTTGGAGACCAGGGATGATTCTCAGGTTTTTCGCGCCTTCGCCGCGAACAGCAATTCATCCACTTCGTCGTATCCGCACGGAACCTCGATGCCGGCCGTCGTAGCTCCAGCTTTCAAAAGCGCATCGACGGATTCCGGCGTTCTTCTGCCCTTCCAGTACGAATCGACGCAGGCTTTCACGGCAAGCGCAAGCGGCGTTCGTGCCCGGCTATCTACGGCATTCACTGTCGCTCCGCGCGCGATGAGCAATTTCACCACCTCCGTCCAGCCACGCCATGCCGCGTTGTGCGGTGCGGAAGTTGCGGGCGTCACATCCCAATAGCCATCTCCTCTTCCGTGGAGAGCGTTTACGTCTACGCCTAGCTCGAGCAGTCTTTGCACACCTTCCGCGTTATTCGTGCCGGCGAACTCAACGAGCAACGTCCCACCGCGGGCCAGGAGGGCGCCAACGAGGTCCGGACTCTCTGCACTCAAGGCGCGAATCTCTGCATCGTCTCCGACTGCGCAGGCCGCGATCAATCGATCCTCACCCTCGAGTTGCGAGTCGATTCCGCGCTCGGCGAGCACTCGCAGCACGTCCCCGCGCCCTCTGCGTGCTGCCAATTGCGCGGCGGATACGCCGTGACCGTTCTTCAGCGTAAAATTCCCGCCATGTTGGAGCATGAGCTCAAGGTTCCGTAGCTGGTTGTCTCGGATTACCGCGTGGTGCAATGGCGAATTCCTCCATCGCGTCATCGCGTTCGGATCGGCTCCGTGTTCGAGCAGCCAACGGATACCCTCCGTATCGTGCCAATCCGCTTTCCGCAGCAGAAGGGTGGTCTGTCCCTCTGCGCTCAGCTTTCCGCTTTCCACGAGTACCTTCATCGCGCCGAGATCATATTCTTCTGCCGCGTGGTACGCCGTCTCTTCATCATTCGGATCGGCGCCATACTCGAGCAGAAGCCGCGTAAGCTCTGCGTGATGCGCAATGCCGGCGGCACCATAGATCGCGGATTCGATGATCTGCCTCGGCTTGGTGTCCAGGTCGATTGTCTCCCACCACCCCGTATTGGCGTCGGAACCCGCGTCCAGCAGCGCACGCGCCGTTCGCACAAACGCCGCACCGCGTGTCTTGTCGAGACGCAGATATCGTGAGAAGCAAAGATGAGTGAGCGCATCCCAGTTTTCCGGCCCGCCTTTCACCGTTGCGCTTGCCGGATCCCGCGCCAGGAAGGCGCGCACGCCGTCTTCATCCGCGCGAATCGCTGCCGTGTGAATGTTTGTTCGCGCCACCTGCGGGTAGCGCGTGAGAATCATCTCTGCTTCTTCCAAGGTTCCGGACGAGTGCGAGTCATTGCGCGGCACGCATGCCGCTCGAATGAACGCCGCAACCGGGTCATCGATTCCGGTGACGTGCCGCTCCAGATTCAACGTCGTGATCTGCGCTGCAAACTTAGGCCAGCTGTCGAAGCCGTGTTCGCGTGCAATGACAAGCTGTGCGTCGGCGATTTTCACGCGCCATTCTGGCTTGTCGTCGGCCTCTGCGAAACGCGGATGGTGACGTTTCACTCTCGCCAGCGCGGCAGGATCTGCGGCGCCGCATGCACGCGCCAGATCCTTGGCCTGTTTCTTGTATTGTTCGAGGTTGGGGCGGAGAGGGATTTCCCGTTCAGGCATACGAAGCTCCTTTCGCTGCTCGCCTGCGGTCCGCATTCTTCAGGCTGAAAGAAGTTTCGTCAAATTGAGAACTTCAGAAGGTGGGCACGGCCCTTTCCGCGGACTGGTTGCGCCCTTCGCGCTTGCTACCAAACTAAGCGAGGACTTTCAGAAAAGTCAATCCGGCTCTGCGATTAGATTGGAACCGCGTATGCTGGCCGCATGCCCGACTACGTCGACGAAATCGGGGGTATCCGCGTCTTCACGTGCGCTTCTGATGGCGCGGCACTCAAATCGGAGCGCGATGCAGTCGATTTGATCAGCGCCACAGCGAGCGCAAACGCCGAATGGACCCTGCTCTCTATCGCGCGACCCTGAGTTCTTTGTGCTTCGTACACGCCTTGCTGGCGAATTCCTACAGAAATTTGTGACCTACGGCAAGCGCATTGCCATCGTAGGCGAGATCCCCGCTGAGTTCATGCAGAGCCGGGCTCTCCGGGACTTCATTTCCGAATGCAATCGGGGCCGGCAGATATGGTTCGTTGAAAGCAGGGAAGAGTTCAGCCGGCGCATCGGCAATCCATAATCAGCGCGTTCGCAAACACAACGGCCGGTCGATCGCAACGGCCCGCGCATTCTCACCGCGCGAAGCTTCCCGAGATTACCAGGCTGCGCTCCTCCGCATCCGTCTCCTCCAGCGAAGCCTTGACCAGCTCTCTGAACGCTGCCATCGCGGGGGAAACCCACTTGTCCTTGTGCCACAGGATGTGCGTCTGGATATCGAACGGCGGTCCTGCCCAGTGCAGCGCCTTGAAATGATGCTGGCGCACCTCTCGCGCAACGGCGATCGCCGGCAACAGCGCGATCCCCATGCCCGCAGCCACACACTGCTTGATCGCTTCCACGCTCGCGAACTCGGTGACGTTTCCAGGCCGGATGTTCTGCATGGCGAGCAGCCGGTCGAGCTTCGCGCGATATCCGCATCCCGACTCGGTGAGCAAGAGTGTTTGTCCTGCCAAATCGGCAGGTTTTACTGTGCGTTGCTGTGCCAGGGCCTGGGTGCCATGCGCCAGCAGAAAGATTCTCTCGAGCCGCAGCGGCTCTGACTGGAAAGCCGGATTCGCGACCGCATCGCGCATGTCGATGACCATGTCGACTTTGCCGGTCTCGAGTTCCACCAGGAGCGTGTTGTCGAGGTGCGGCTTGAAGATCAGCTCGACGTGCGGAAACTTGCGGCGAAATTTCCTGAGCAGCAGCGGCAATCGATAGGTGACGATGCTTTCGGGCGCGCTGATTTTCAACGGCCCACTCGGTTCCGATCCTGCCTTGATCGCGCGTTGCCCTTGTTCCATCGCTGCCAGCGCCTGCTCCGCGAAAGGCAGAAAACGATGCCCGGCATCGGTAAGCACCACGCGACGGCCCAGCCGGTCAAACAGCGGTACTCCCAGTTCGTCCTCGAGGGCCTTGATCTGCGCCGTCACGTTCGATTGCACCGTGTGCACTTTTTCGGCGGTGCGGGTAAAGTTCAGCTCTTCGGCCAGAGCCCTGAAAATCAGTAGTTGCCGCACTTCCATCACTATCTCCAATGCAGATGGAACGTATCATATCAATCTATTGGACAGATGTCACGGGTGATCCCACACTCGCAGAATGAGAGTCGAGCTTCCCCGCCGGCCTCTCAGGCCGGTTACATTCCTTGCTGGTCTTGCGCTGCTCGTTGTGCTTCCGCACGGCGCCCTGGCGTCGGATGAAACCGCGGTCACCAACCTGGTCCATACATCCATCGTCGTGTTCGCCGATCAAAAGCTACCCGGCGCCCAGTGGCAATTGCTCTTTGCCGCGCTCCGCAAGAACCTATCGGCGGTCGCAACCGAGGAGAAGCATATTGATTCCGTGCCTGAGTTTCTGCGCGGAGACGAGCTTGCTCCGGACCGCGCCGTCAATTCTTCCATCCTCGTTTCCTTGCACGGCGACTGCATCCTTATTCCGCAACAGCCGCGCTATATCTGGGGCAAAGCTCTCGGCTGGGTCCCCGAGGTGCGCGGCCAGATCGAGCCTTTTGTACATATCGAGTGCACCCATATCGGCGAACTGCTCGGGCCGGCTGCCATGACGATGAGTTCCGATGAGCGCGCCGCCGCGATGTCAGAAGCCATCGCGCGTGTCATCCTGCACGAATGGGTTCACATCGCCACGCAGAACTCCGCGCATGGTGCCAGCGGCATCACGAAAAGAGCATTCGACGTGCAGGACCTGATACCGCTGAGCGGACGCCCGGAAATTCCGCGGCAAACGGCGAAAAGAAAATCAAGTGGGAAGCAGCCCAAGACGGCCGTTGGCCAGTGATCCATCCTCCAGTTAGATTGGTAGCATGGGCCGCGCGCCAGCCAAATGGAAACCCGAACTGCGGGCGATGATCGCGCTCGCAGTTCCTGTTGTGCTCAGCGAACTCGGGTGGATGGCGCAGGGTGTCGTCGACAACATCATGGTTGGCCGCCTGGGGCCGGCGGCGATCGGCGCCGTGTCATTGGGCAACGCACTCTACTACACGCCATCGCTCTTCGGCATCGGCCTGTTGCTCGGCCTCGATACGCTGGTCTCGCAGGCCTACGGCCGCCGCGATCACGACGAGTGCCACCGCTGGCTGGCGCAGGGAGTCTACATCGCCTGCTTCGTCACGCCTTTGCTGATGTTGTTGATCCAGTTGCTCAGCTATGGCCTGCCGCGCTTTGGCGTGAATGCGGCCGTTGCCGATCCAGCGAGTTCGTATTTGCGCATTCTGAACTGGAGCACGTTGCCGCTGCTTCTTTACGGAGGCACGCGGCGCTACCTCCAGGGTGTCGGCCAGGTCCGCGTCATCACCCTCACCTATGTTCTCGCGAACCTTCTCAACTGGGGAGGCGACTGGGTTCTCATTTACGGACACTGGGGATTTCCCGCGCTAGGCGTCGACGGCTCCGCGCTCTCCACATGCATCGCACGCGTTGGCATGGCGATCGCAATGCTCGCATGCGCCTGGCGATACGAGCGCCGACGCGGCCATCCGCTCTTCCGCCATTGGGCCGGCCCACATCTCGACCAGATGCGCCGCCTGCTGCGTCTGGGCGCTCCGGCCGCCGGCCAGATCCTGCTCGAGGTCGGCGCCTGGAATCTCTCCACGTTTTCTGCCAGCTACCTGACCCCGGTCGCATTGGCGACACACGCCATCGCGCTCAATTACGCGAGCATCAGCTACATGGTGCCGCTGGGAGTTTCTGCCGCTGCCGCCGTCAGTGTCGGCCATGCCATTGGCGCCGGCGATCCAGCACGCGCCCGTCGGGCCGGCTGGCTCGCGCTCGGCCTTGGTACCACCTTCATGATCTGCGCGGGTGTCGCTTTTCTCGTTGCGCCCCGCCCGCTGATCTCGCTTTACACGACCGATCCGCGCGTTCTTGCCGTTGGTCCAACGCTACTCTGGATTGCCGCCGCTTTCCAGATCTTCGACGGCATTCAGACCGTCTGCACCGGGGCGCTGCGCGGGCTTGGCGAGACCCGCGTTCCCATGCTCGCCAATTTGGTTGGTTACTGGATCCTCGGCCTGCCTCTCGGCCTGACGCTGTGCTTCATTCTCCGCTGGGGCATCTACGGCATGTGGATCGGCCTCACCCTGGCGCTCATCGTCATCTCGCTCACACTGCTCGCACGCTGGCGCCGAGACTCCCTCAAGCCCGTGCTGGTCGCCTGAGCGAACTGTGAGTGGTGAGCCAGGTTTGGAATATGCGGTACTATCTTCGCCATGCGGCTTCTCATGCTTTTGATGATTGTGTGCGCGAGCCTGCTCTGGAGCCGGATCGCGGCCTCGCAATCAGAGACAGTTTCGGTACCCAATGGAATGGCCGGAGCTCATCAGAATACTGCCGCCCCCCTCGAATTTGAAGTCGCCACGATCAGGCCGCACCCTGCTGGAGACTACATCAGCTCGCTGGGAGGGCCGCCTGGCAGATTTGACGCGAAAAATGTGACGGTCAGGATGCTGGTCGAAGAGGCCTATGACGTTCCTGCAGATCAGGTCTCCGGTGGACCAGACTGGACTAACTCGCAGCGTTTCGATATCCAAGCCAAGATTCCTGATGCTGAGTGGCAGAAGATCGGCAAGCTCGACTACAACACCCGGCAACAGTACATCGACCTGATGCTCCAGTCACTCCTGAAAAGTCGGTTTCAACTCGCAATCGACAAAGAGCCGAGGGAATTGAGAGTCTATGCTCTCGTCGTGGCAAAAGGGGGTCCAAAGCTTCGTTCCGCCGGTTCGCCGAAACCGGATTCACGAGACGAGGAAGGAAAGTCGTATGCAATGGGAATGGATCAATCTGACATTCCGGTCGCTCAGTTGGCACGCTTCGTTCAGGGATACCTGAGGCTTACGGTCCTCGATCAGACGGGGCTGCCCGGGCGATATGACATCAGCCTTAGGGTGCCGATAGAAAACTCTCCCATTGACGTCGAATCAGCCCTCTTCAGAGCGCTGGAGGACCAGCTTGGCTTAAAGTTGGAATCGCGCAAAGCCAAAGTTGACACTCTCGTGATCCAACATCTTGAGCAGCCCTCAGAGAACTAATCGATCATGAAGCTGTCGCCCCGCAGGCTGCCAGAGCTAACCAACCCGAGACAGAAAAGTCGTACTATGTCCGATATGCGCCTCGCCGTATGTTCGGCTGTTGTGTGTACAGCAATGTTCTGGACCGAGGTTGCCGTCGCGCAGCCACCAACCGACGCCACTGCGCTGGAAGTTTCAACGGTCCGCTTCACAGCACGCGATCAGTTAGGGTATTCCGTTTGGAGCCAACCCGGAATTGGGGTCTTTTCGGCTCATTGCGTCACGCTGCCTTTCTTGATTCATATGGCTTACGGCGTTGATGAAAGCCAAATAGGCGGCAAAGAGAAATGGATGGATTCGGAGTTCTTCGATGTCGTTGCTAAGCCGACAGGGAACATTCCGCTCACCAGAGAACAACTAAAGCCTGTATTGCAACAACTGCTGAAAGAACGATTCCACCTTGCGACCCATCCTGAGGTCGAGCCCATGAAGGGTTATGTGCTTGTTTGTGCAAGGACCGGTTCGAAACTGCAACCCGGCAAAACAGACAAGCCGCCGGGATTTCGCGTTTATGTCGGATCGGGCAGATTGGAGGGTTTCAATTGGTCGACGCAATACCTTGCGTCGATGCTCCAGAATCCAGCGGGCAGGCCGGTCGTCGACCGCACGGGTTTGTCAGGCGTTTACGATATCAAGTTGTATTTCGCGCCAGATCTGGAGCAGGAATCATCCCTTCCGTCCTTGTTCACTGCTCTACACGAAACCCTGGGCCTCGAACTGAAATCTCGCAAGGTCCCGGTTTCAATGCAGGTGATCGATCATGCCGACAGAACTCCCACCGCGAACTGAGCATCTTCTCGCCTGAATTCATTGAACTTATGAATCACTGGCCTCGGTTCGCCAATAATCTTCTAAGGCCCGCGTCTGTCGCCGTCTGTTGCATCCCTATCTGTATTGCAACATTCGGTACTTAAGGTAGTTGCGGCCAATGCGCGCTGTGGGACGCGCATCTGCGAAGTGACTATAATCACACATGTGAGTGAGCGCGTACGCTCCTCCATAATCTACTGAAGGGGATCCCGCCAAATGGCGACTGGAGACCTGGCCCTGGGTCAAGAACAGGGCTCAATGAGCGCCTCTGCGCGCGTCGTAAACGACTTCAGCATAATCGTAGCAACGGTGAACGGGTCCGGCTCGCAATCCGCCAATAGCGTTCTGCTGAAAAGCATCTTCGGAATGGGCGTACCCGTCAGCGGTAAGAACCTCTTCCCGTCGAACATCGCCGGACTTCCCACCTGGTACACCATTCGCGCCAGCAAAGACGGCTACGTGGCCCGCAAGCGCGAAGTCGATGTTCTTGTGGCATTGAACCCGGAAACAGCTAAGGACGACATCCTCAACATGCAGGCCGGCGGTGCCGCCATCTACGAGGAGAACTTCAACCTCAAGCAATATCGCAGCGATGTCGTCTGCTACCCGGTCCCCTTCGACAAGATCACCGCGTCCGTGTGCCCCGAGGCCAAGCTCCGCAAGCTGGTCAAGAACATGGTCTACGTGGGTGTTGTGGCCCAGCTATTCTCCATCGATCTTGATGTCGTAGAGGCGGGCGTGCGCAAGCAGTTTGCCAAAAAGCAGAAAGTCTTCGACCTGAACTTTGGCGCGGTGAAGGCCGGCTACGACTATGCACAGCAGAAGCTGACCAAGCAGGACCCCTACTTCATCGAGAGGATGAACCAGACCGCGGGCAAGATCATCATAGACGGCAACGCCGCCTGCGGCATGGGCGCTGTCTTTGCCGGTGTCACCGTGGTCTCCTGGTATCCCATCACGCCGTCGACTTCTCTGATTGAAGCCACCACAGACCTTCTCAAGAAATTCCGCGTCACGCCCGAAGGCAAGGCGACCTTCGCCGTTGTCCAGGCTGAAGACGAGCTAGCCGCCATCGGCATGGTGCTCGGCGCAGGGTGGGCGGGCGCGCGCTCGATGACTTCCACCTCAGGTCCCGGCATCTCGCTGATGTCAGAATTTGCAGGCCTGGGCTACTATGCCGAAATTCCCGGCGTGATCTTCGACGTGCAGCGGACCGGCCCTTCCACGGGCATGCCAACGCGCACCTCGCAGGCTGACCTGCTGTCGACTGCGTTTCTTTCGCACGGAGACACCAAGCACATTATCCTGTTGCCCGCTTCGGTCAAGGAATGCTTCGAATTCAGCTTCGAGGCATTTAATCTCGCTGAGCGGTTGCAGACACCGATTTTCGTGCTCAGCGATCTCGACCTCGGCATGAACAACTGGATGTCCGAGCCGTTTGCCTATCCCGAGAAGCCGCTCGATCGCGGCAAGGTGCTAACGGCCGAAGACCTCAACCGCCTCGGTAGCTTCGCCCGTTACCGCGACGTGGATGGCGATGCCGTCGGCTGGCGCACGCTGCCAGGCACAAAGCATCCGAAAGCCGCTTACTTCACGCGCGGCTCAGGGCACAACGATGCGGCAGGTTACACAGAAAAGCCCGACGAATATCAGAACGTGGTCGATCGCCTGACGCGCAAGTTTGAAAATGCGCGCAAGCTCGTTCCGGCTCCGGTCGTCGTGCGGGAAGGGAAGTCCAAGGTTGGCTTCATCGCCTTCGGCACCACGGATTTTGCCCTGCGCGAGAGCCTGGACCAGATCAGCAAGGAGTATGGCAAGGACATCGACTATCTTCGCATTCGCGCCTATCCTTTCGCCCACGAGATCCACGACTTCGTCGCTTCGCACGAACGCGTCTACGTGGTGGAACAGGATCGCGACGCGCAGCTGGCCAGCCTGCTCAAGCTTGATCTGCCCGCAGACCAGGTCGTCAAGTTGCGCAGCATCCTTCACTACAACGGGTTGCCCATTGATGCCCGCTCCATCACGGAAGAATTCGCAACCAAGGAGGGCCTCTAGATGGCAACCGCAACACCAACTCCCAAAGTCAACCACATTGGCCTTCCCGTCCTTGAGTACCGCGGCGGCAAGTCCACGCTCTGCGCCGGATGCGGCCACAACGCCATCTCCGAGCGCATCATCGACGCCATGTTCGAAATGGGCGTCGAGCCCGAGCGCGTAATGAAGATGAGCGGCATCGGCTGCTCGTCGAAAAGCCCCGCCTACTTCATGAGCCGCTCGCACAGCTTCAACAGCGTTCACGGCCGCATGCCGTCCGTGTCTACGGGCGCGCTGGTCGCCAACCACCAGATGACCATGATCGGCGTCTCGGGCGACGGCGACACGGCCTCGATCGGCGTCGGCCAGTTCGTTCACCTCATGCGCCGCAATCTGCCCATGATCTACATCATCGAAGACAACGGCGTCTATGGATTGACGAAGGGCCAATTCTCCGCAACGGCAGACATCGGCTCGAAGCTGAAGACCGGAATCGTCAACGATCTGCCTGCCATCGACACCTGCGCACTTGCCATCCAGCTTGGCGCCACCTTCGTCGGCCGCTCGTTCTCGGGCGATAAGAAGCAGCTTCTCTCGATGCTCAAGGCGGCGATCGCCCACAGGGGCACCGTCATGCTCGACGTCATCAGCCCCTGCGTGACCTTCAACGACCACGAGGGCTCGACCAAGAGCTACAAGTTCATGCAGGAAAACGACGAGCCCATCAACGACGTCGGCTTCGTCGCCAGCTTCGACGATATCGATGTCGACTACGATTCCGGCCAGGTCTACGAGGTCGAGATGCACGACGGATCGAGCCTTCGTCTGCGCAAGCTGCACGAGGACTACGACCCGACCGACAAGGCCAACGCCGTACGCACGCTGATGGAAGCCGAAGAGAAGAACGAGGTGCTGACCGGCGTCTTCTACATCAACACGGAGAAGCCGACCTTCATCGACCTGCTCAACGTGGTGGACGAGCCGCTGGCCACGCTGCCCGAATCGCTCACCCGCCCGCCCAAAACAGCGCTCGAAGCCCTGATGAACAACCTCAAATAGGACGATCAACGCTTAGCAAAAAAGCCTCGCGAGCCGCGAGGCTTTTTTGCTCCTATCTGTCGTCATCCTGACCGGCCCCCACGAAATGGGTAAGCGGAGCGAAGGATCTGGTTTCGTTTGCTCTGAAGGGGCACGGCCTCTGCCGTTCGGGCCCTCGGGCTTTGGCACCGAGGAATTTCGCAAGTTACTGGTGTGCAGTCGCCGTAGGATTGATCCGGACGCCCATTCCGTTCAGTTTTTCCCGGGCTGCCTGCGCCTCGGGTGTTTGTGGATGGCGCCGAATCAGCGTCCGCAATTCCTGTACACCCGCCTCGCGGCGATTCAGCTTCAACAGGGCGAGGCCCTTGTGGTATTGGGCCGCCGGAGCCTTCGCGTTGCCGCTGAATCCTTCCAGCACCGCGTTGTAGTCCTTCACAGCTTCGTCGTAATTGCCGTCGCGCGATGCAATCTCGCCCAGGTAAAACTGTGAGGTCCCCGCCATGTCATCCATGGGATAGTAGTGCACGACATCCTGGAATTCGCCAGTGGCCAGCTTGTACCGGCCCGCGTTGAAATCTGTCATTGCGGCCTGAAACGACTGCTGCAGCGGCGGCGTCTGATTTACAGCTGGAGCAGGCCCGCCCATCGCGCCGGGGCCCTGTCCAGGCTGCTGTTGTCCCTCGCCCCCTTGTCCAGGGGCTGGATTACCTTGACTCGGCATGCTGCCCGGTGGTTGGCTCTGGATATTCTGCAACTGGCTCTGAAGATCCGTGATCGATTTCTCTAGCTTCGCCATGTGCGACTTCAATTCGTCCACTGAATCATTCAGTGACTGTACCTGCCCCGCGCTGGCGTCGAGCTTGCCGCTCATTGCTTCGTTCTCGGCATTCAGCTTTTGCTGCAGTGCTGTTACCGTCTGGTTCATCTGCACAGCCTGCTCGGAGGTCTGCTGCGCCAGGTTCTGCAGGATCGCGAACCGCTGATCCATCGTGGTCTGCAGGCGCTGCACCATGTCGAGCAGCTGCTGCACCTGCGTCTGCAGTTGAATGATCTCTTTTGAAGCGGCGTGCGCCGGCGTCGGCACTGTGCCGACAAACACAGCCAGAAGCGCCGTTGCAAGCCATCGATTGCGATAGGTCTCTCGTATGTGCATCGTTCACCCTTCAAATAAGAAGGCGCCGCAGCCGGCGGAGTTGCGCGGTCTGCGGCGACTTGTATACTTTGTTGCGCCCGGCTCGCTGCACGCTATCTCATGCCGGGCCTATGCTTTGCCGGGCTCATTAGCATTCGTAGCCGAGCCCGGATTCAGTCTATTGATCCATTGAGAAACCTGCCCGGCGATTCTGCTGCCAGCATGCCTCGGTCGATTCCGAGCAGAATGGCTTCTCCTTGCCATAGCTGATCACACGGATCCGATCTGCCGCAACTCCAGCGGTCACCAGCGCATTTTTCGCGGCGTTGGCGCGATTTTGCCCCAGCGCCAGGTTGTACTCATCCGATCCGCGCTCATCGCAATAGCCGCCGATCACGATCTTGATATTCGGATTGCTCGCCAGGTACGACGCATCATGCGAAAGTGTGGTTTGTGCATCGCTGCGCACGTCATACGAGTCGTAATCAAAGAAGATGTCCTGCACATTGGCCTTGAAGGCCTCTTCGGCCGACATCGTGTTCGATGGCACCGATACCGCAGGTGGCGCACTCACCGTCACATGGGCTGAGGCCTCTGCTGTGCCGCCATCCCCTCGTGCAACCAGATGATAGGTGGTTGACTGCGAGGGCGTTACCGACTTTGTGCCTGTGGTCGGAACATCGCCAACCCCGTCAATTGAAACGCTTGTCGCATCCGTGGTGCGCCAGTTCAATACAACCTGGTCTCCCGCCGAAATGGTGTCCGGCGTCGCAGTAATCTGGGCCGTGGGCTGCGGTGCAGTAGCGGGAGGCGCGGTGGCAACCGGCGGGGGTGGCTGCTTCTTCTTGCAACCTCCAAGGGCAACTAAACAAACCAGCAAAACAGCAGGAATGAAAATGCGAGCATTTCGTCTCAATGCGGTACTCCTTCTGAAGTCTGCAGCGCAATTTACCACGAACCCAACCATGCTTCGGAACCGCCGCTGCTCGCTGCCTTTCAAGTCCGCACCGTCAGTCCGGTTCGCTAGATGGTTTCAATCGCTTTGGAATGCGCCAACGTTATGGCCGGCCCTGGATTCACGCAGATATCCAGCGTCGACGCGCCAAGTCATCCTTTCCCCGTGCACGCCTCGCTCGGAGAAATTCGGAGACACTAAAAATGATAAAGCAAAAATTTCGTCTCACTTCTATCGCATTTCCGCGCAGGTGCATCGTTGGTACCTGCCGCAGGCGACTCACTTCCAGCTCCAATTCGGCATAAAGTTATTGCCGCTGCGCGTCAGTGCATGCTGCTCGGATCCATCCGAGAGCATGGTCCAGATCTGCGTGTGTCCGCCGATCTGGCGCTCAAACACTATGTGCCGCATATCCGGGGACCACGACGGGTAGTCGTTGCTGCCGGCATCGTGGGTCAGCTGCTGCCAGCGCATCGTGGCCACATCCATGATGTAGATGTCCTGCCCACCAGGCGCCCCAGGTCCGTATTTCCGGTTCCAGCTGAACGTCAGAAACTGCCCCGTCGACGACCACGAAGGAGAAACTGCGTAGCCGCTGTCCGTCATCCGGTGCACGTTTGTGCCGTCCTGGTCCATGATGTAGATCTGCGGCAGCCCCGTTCGTCCGCTCACCCAGGCAATTTGCGCATTGGTGCGAGGATTCCACGTAGGTCCCAGATCAGGTCCACGGAAATACGTAACCCTGTGCGCATTGCTCCCGTCCGCGTTCGCGATCCAGATCTCCGGATCGCCCGACCGAGACGAAGAAAATGCAACCTTGCTTCCGTCTCCGCTCCACGCCGCCGATTGATTCGCGCCACCCACGGCGCCTGCAGGGAAGCTCACCAGCCGATTCAGATCGAGCGAGTACATCCGCACCGACCAACCTTCCTTCCCAAGCGCTGTGAACGCCAACCTTGAGTTATCCGGCGAAATGCGGGGCGACAGCTCGATGCTGCCCGAGTGGGTCACCGGATGCTGATTCTGTCCGTCGTAGTCCATTTCCCAGATCTGCTTCGATCCCGATCGCGAGCTGACAAAGTAAATCTTGGTTTCCGCGATGCCGTTCACGCCGCCGCCTAAGCGGCTGATGATTTCATCGGCAAACCGGTGGGCGACGGTGCGCGCCATGTCTTCGGTGGCGGCTTCGTTGTACTGCTTGCCCAGCACCTGCGGGTTCTGCGTATTGCTCGTGTCAAATAACCATCCGTAGACCACGAGCCGTCCATTCGTCGTCGAGAGCGCGCCGAAAGCCACCATCACCGCGCTCGCCGGAGCTGCCGACCACTGCTGCAGGTTAATCTCCTGGGGCGAGCCGGGTGTCACCGCCGGGGCAAAGCTCTTCGATACCAGGTCGAAGATGCCCGCATTCCCGAGGTCGCTGTAAAGCGTCGCGTCAAACACCGACTTCAGCACCGGCGTCTGCGGATCGGCGCCCACCGGCTTGAAATCCGCTGCCGCAAGGCGAATCTTCGCCTGTCCCAGGTTCGATCCGATCCGGACCCAGTCTTGCGCGAATGTTGGAATGGAAATCAGGCTTGCCAGGATGAGTAAAACTGAAATTGAAAGCCGCGAACAAACCTTCATGCCTTACGCAATCCTTCCTCGGTGGAGTCTTGCGGATCGTGAGAATCGCCGCGGACCCGTAAATCTCCGCTGCCACTCTTTGGCCAGGATCGTGGGGGATCGGCCGCTCTCCTGTTTATTGTAGATGCTCCAGTCTGACCCATCTAGTACTCACAGTAATAGGAGACCATCAGTGTACTTTCGTTGTAACCCTGCGGCAGGGGACCAAAGTTCCCGGCTCGCTGTGCGGCCTGCAGGCACGATCGATCGAGGGTCGGGCTTCCACTGCTGCGTTCCAACTGCACGTCTCCCGGAGAAACGGTGCCATCTCGGTTGATTTTGAAGTCGATATACGCCCTTGCCCCATGCGCGGTGTTCTGATCCACTAATGCCTTGTACCAATTCGACGCCATCGTGCGGCTGATCTGGTTGACGTACCAGCCGAACCGGCTGCCGAAATCGCCGTTGTTCACCGTGGTGGGCCCGTTCGAAAAGCTTTGTTGCGTCGCGTGCGGTATATTTGCGCTCGCCTGCTCGCCATACTGCGCGGTGTACTTGTTCACTTGCTCGACCTGCCGCGGGGGCGTTCGCTGCACCGTCTCTTTCTCGATCTTTTTCTGCTTTCCCTGGATCGGAATCGCCGTCTCGTCCTCGGCCTGCTTGGGTTTCGGTGTCGGAGGAGCGGCCGCATGGCTCGGCGTATCGGTTGCCAGCACATTTTGATTTTGAGGTTCAGTCTGGGGCAGGGGAATCGTGCTGCTTACCAGGTGGACTTGAATCGCGCCGCCCTGCCCGGGACCTCCCCACAGATTGTGATGAAACAGTCCGCCCATCCACCCGTACAGCAGTACAGACACTCCGAGCGCCAGGTGCAGCACGACGGAGCCGGTTGCGGGGGCTCCCAGACGCTCTCCCGTCAGCTCTTGCTCCAGTTGCTCCGTTCCTTCAAGTAGATTGGTCATCGCCGCTCTCTTACGAAATCACGCGTGGATTCCGCCGCTACTCCCCGTTTCCCTGGCGGCCCTTGGTATCCAGCGGCTGCGTCACGATCGAGATGTTCGTAATTCCCGATTGCTTCACCGCATCCATCAGGTGCGCAAACGCGCCAAAGGGCACACGCTCATCGGCGCGCAAATAGACCGTCTGCTTCGACGGATCGACACCCGGTTGTCTCAGCCTCTGCGGCAGTTCCTGCAGCGTGATCATCTTGTCGCCCAGAAACACCTGGCTGTCGCGGTCAATCGTGATCACCTGGCGCGGAACCGTAATTTCCTTGACCGTCCGCGTCTTCGGAACCGAAACTTCGATGCCCGACTGCAGCACCGGCGCCGTGATCATGAAAATCACCAGCAACACGAGCACCACGTCCACCAGCGGCGTGATGTTGATATCCGCCAAAGATGTCTGTGTTCTTCCTGAGCTGGTGGTAAACGCCATGATTCCTCAAACCTCATTACGCCTGGCAATGATCTACGCGGCCGGGGTGTGCTTACTTGTAGAAGCCGCGCTCCATCTCGGGCGCAGGCTCATATTCCTGCCCACCACGTTGCTGGGCCTGCCCGCGCGCCGGAATCTCCTCCAACGCATTCAGCAATTCGCGAATAAAATCATCCGTCGCTGAAGCAAACACCTTGATTCGCGATGTGAACTGGTTGTACGCCACCACCGCCGGCACCGCGACAAACAATCCCGCAGCCGTCGTGATCAGGGCGTCTGCCATGCCCGGGGCCACAGCTCGCAGTGTTGCCGCTCCAGCGGTGCCCAGTCCGTGGAACGCCTGCACCACGCCCATGACCGTGCCGAACAGCCCCACAAACGGGCTTGTGGCAGCGATGGTGGCAAGCCAGGTCAGTCGACGCTCCAGGTGCGTGATCGATTCGCTGGCCGCGGTCTGCGCCGAGCGCTCCAGCGGGGCCAGATTTCGCGGCGGACCGCTTCCGTTGGTCTGACGCTTATATGTTTCGTAAACCTCGATGAAGACCTGCGCCAGCGGGCTCGATTTGTAGTTGTCCGCGACTGCGGAAATCTCCTGTAGACGGCTCGCCCTGCGAAATGCGCGGATGAAATTGCGGCTCTGCCTTTTCGCGGAGCCAAACACCGACAGTTTGCTCAGGATCACAGTCCAAGAGTAAAGACTTGCAAACAGCAGCAACAGCACCACAGCAATCGCGATTGGACTGATGGTGCGTATCATGTCCATTAGCGCGCCGGAGGCCTGCGACCCCGCCGTACTTGGCGAAGCGCCGCTGTCAGCTTGCAGCAGAATCATACAAGCAGCGGTAAGAATTGCCATTCACCTCACCATCCACGGTAACAGACGCGTTGCGTCGTTCCAAGTTATCTATAAGGTGCGCGCAGTACCTCCGGCTGCATCAGGATCAACGATTTCAATGCGCTTGCATTGCTCAACCGCTGCACCTTTTTCGTGGTATGCTGCGCTCGGATTCCATTGTGTCCGCAAGGGTTGTCGTCCTCGGCGTGCGCAACCGGGTGACCCGGCCGCAAAAAAAATTGGCCCGGAAATCCACCGTCACCCGGGAACGCGAATCCACACATGCTCGTTGAGCTGCGCGCCGAGAATTACGCCGTCATCGATCACGCCATCGCCACTTTCGGTCCCGGTCTCAACCTACTGACAGGCGAAACCGGGGCGGGCAAGTCCATCCTCGTCGATGCGCTGGCCCTGCTCATGGGCGGCAAGTCATCGACCGACCTCGTTCGTCACGGCGCAGACAAGGCCATCGTCGCATGTGTCTTCGAATCCACCCCGGCCGCCGACGCGGTCCTCGATGAGAACGGCATCGATTCTGACGGTTCGGAGATCATTCTTCGCCGCGAAATCCTTGCCAACGGCAAAGGCCGCGTCTTCGTCAACAACCAACCTGCCACGGTCACGGTTCTGCGCCAGCTCGCGCCGGAACTCGCTCTCGTGCATGCCCAATCTGAAACGCTTTCCAGCTTCGACCAGGCACAGCAGCGCATCCTTCTCGATCGCTTCGCGGGCGTCTCCACCGATGCTGTCGCAGAGGCCTACACCCGATGGGGCGATGCCCAGGCCAAGCTCGATGACCTCCTTGAGGGCGAGCAGGACCGTCTGCGCATGGTTGATCTCTGGTCCTACCAGAAAAACGAAATCGACGCTGCGCGCCTCGAAGCCGGTGAAGACGAAGCTCTCGAAACCGAAAAGCGCGTCCTCGCCAATGCCGAAAAACTCTATGCTGCCGCGATGAGCGCCTTCGACCAGCTCTACGAAGGCGGAGCGTCTGCTGAGGCGGCCCTTCGTGCTGCCATTCGCAATGTCGATGAGCTCGCCCGATACGATGCGCACTTCACCGAATCGTCCCAGCAGCTCCAATCCGCGCGCGCCATCGTCGGCGACATCAGCTCTACTCTTCGAGATTACGCCGAATCCATAAACGCCAGCCCCGAGCGGCTCGCCGAGATTGAGGATCGCCTCGCGTTGCTCGATCGCCTCAAACGCAAATACGGCCAGACCGTCGCCGACGTGATCGCTTTCGCCGAAGATGCTTCCCGCAAGCTCGCCGAAGTGGAGGACCGCGACGAAATCCTGAAGCAGTTGCGGTCTGAAGTCGCGTCAGCCTCGGCGGTCTATCGGAAATCCGCGACTGCACTCACCGCCGAACGCAAGGCCGCCGCGGCCCGCCTCGCCAAACTTGCCGAGGCGCAGATCAACTCCCTCGCGATGAAGGTCCGCTTCGAGGTCGGGGTGCAACCCCACGAGGCAAACGGAGCCCCAGAGAGAAGCGGATGGACCGCCCATGGTTGGGACACCGTCGAATACCGCATCGCAACTAACCCGGGCGAACCACTGAAGCCTCTCCATGAAATTGCTTCCGGCGGCGAAATGTCTCGCGTTATGCTAGCCCTCAAAGTCACCGTCGAGGAATCGGCGGCCAAGCCCAAAAAGAAAAACCCCACGCCGCGCACGCTCGTCTTTGATGAGATCGACATCGGCATCGGCGGCCGCGCTGCAGAAGCCGTCGGGCAGAAACTCAAGTCTCTCTCGCGCGGCCAACAGGTTCTCTGCGTGACGCACCTGCCCCAGATCGCCGCCTTCGCCTCCCAGCATCTCGTCGTGGAAAAGAAGGAAGACCACGGCCGCACCAAAACGCAAATTCGCGTTCTCGAGGACGGCGCCCGCACCCGCGAAGTCGCCCGCATGCTCTCCGGCGCGAAGGTTACTGACGCGAGCATGGAGCACGCCGCGCAGATGATCGCCTCCAGTCAGTAGAAGCGTGGTTTTTTTCCGATCACTCATCGCTGAGAACTGATCGCTTAGAACTGATTTCTGATTACGCGTCGGTCTTGTCCTTGCCGCCCGTCAGCATGTTCGCCACGGTCTCCAGGATCAACGTTGGATGCAGCGGTTTAGGAAGGATCTGCATGGTACGCTCGGCGGACTGCGTCTTCGGCAGCAACTCTGAGGCACTCGGATGACCGGAGATCAGGATGGACCGGCAACCGGGGTGGTTTTCTGAAATCACGCGCGCCAGTTCAATGCCATTCAGATGCGGCAGCATCACGTCGATGATTGCCACGTCAGGTCGCCAGTCGGCAATGAGCTCGATGGCTTGTTCGGCTGAATAGGCGGTTTGACACACGAACCCTCGGCTTGAGAACACAAGGGCAAGGGTCTCTGCGACGGTGGTCTCATCGTCGACAATCAGTACTTTTCTACGCTCCATCGTCGCTTCCATGACCACCAAACCCTGGGCGGGACTTGGGTTGTGGATGCCTCAATTATGGCTTGCCGCGGAAACGTATTCTCCGCATCCGAGTCCCAGCCGCGAGCATCGAAGAGAACCGCAGGAGCACTCCCCGCGTAGGCTAGGATGCGGCAGACTCCCTGTTAGGATACCTGTGGAAGAGGTAAGTACTTGATTTCATTGATGAAATTTTATCAATGAAATCCCGCTCCATCAACCGAGGGACACAGGATGCCTGGACAGAAAGCAAACTCGGTTGAATGGGCGGATCGTATCCGGCGTCTTTTGGCCACTTTGAAACTGAGCCAAGCCGAACTTGCCGAACGACTCGGCACCTCCCCGCCCACCGTTTCTCGATGGCTGAGCGGCCGCCACGAACCCACAGCCGAAAGTTACGTCGCGCTCGGCAACCTCGCCGGACAGCCCGACGGCATGTACTTCTGGGAACGGGCCGGAATCGAAAGCGACGGCTTCTCGGACAAAAGCTTCCGCGAAGCGCTCTCGTCGCTTCGAATTCATCTTCGCGATTTCAAGCTCATCGCCGGGAAAAGGTTCTCTCACTCTCTGCCCGGAAAGGCAAATGGCGTCGCGATCCCGTTGCTCGGCGTCACAGCTTATGGCGATCGGATCCCGCCTCACGAAGACGTTGCTCTCTCCGAAGCGAGAATTGAAGAGATCATGATCGCTCCGCTCAGTTGGTGTCCTCATCCGGAGCATATGGTGAGCATCCACCTGGAGGGCGATTCCATGCTACCTGTCATTCCTCCAGGCTCGATTCTCTTCGTCGATGCGGCGATGAAGGAGCGCGACCGCCTTCATCAACGAATCGCTGTGGTGGCTCATCGAGACCTGGGATTCAAGGTCGCGCGTTTCCAGCACATGTCCGGCTCGGATTTCCTCGTCTCAGCCAATTACAAGTATCCGCCGCTCGATGTCAGCCATGCGTCCAAGTGGAAGATATTCGGCGAGGTTCTGTGGTGGATTTCACGAGACACCGCGGGCAGCGCTGAGAGCAAGACGGCAGAGAAAAAATAATGGGGCGCAACCGATGCGCCCCAGTTCTTCTGCTTTTCTATTTTATTTATTTTTAAGCTCTAATCGTGATGGTGCGGATGCTCCTCTCGCATGTCGCGTCCCCGGAATTCGCGGTTTCTGTCGGGGTGTCTGTCTGCCCGATCGCCGCGATGCGGATACTCTCCGCGGTATCCATAGTGGGGATCGAAATGGTTATCAATGTGGCCGCGAAAATGCTCTCGCCCGTGAAACCAGGGACCCGCGCCGATGAACACGCCGCCGCGGAACCATTCTGGACCGTAATAGCCATACGGAGCACATCGGTACGGCGCATAATCAAAGTACCCATACGGGCACACCGGCGGAGCTCCGATGGTCACGCTGATCTGACCGGCCCTCGCCTGCGGCACCGTGAGCAGAATCCCGGCAACCGCCGAAAAGAGCACGAACTTAAATCTCTTCATAGTCCCTCCTTCCTGCTTGCTTCTCTTCATCCGCAAGCCGCCTCACATTGCCGGAAGGCGGTCTCGGTGAGCAGGCTCGTTCGTTCCGGCCTGCATCCTTCTTGAGATGAACCCCGCGGCCCGGAAGATGGTTGGTCGCCGCGTGCACGGCTGAAATTGCGCCATGACAATGCCAAATTCTTCGCTGGCTCGTACAACCTTTTTCAGTCAGCCGAGGGCGCTTCATGTTCGCGGCACACTTTCTTTGCGCGTTTGTTTCGTTTCCGACCGGCTTACAACCCTCATGCATGGCCTAACTCTTCCCACTCCCTTGCTCTCTGCTCCATTCTCAAGTGTGTCTGTTGTTCGAGCGACAACATCACTGGCCGCGCACAAGAGATCGAGTCCGTGTCGGTCTCACCTGGCGACACCAATAGCCTTTCGTTGCTCTCCATTGGGCGGCCACCCTAGAATCGATTTCCATGCGCTTCCCCGGAAGGTTTTTGCTCGTCTTTGCGGCTGTGCTGTGCTCCGCCGTCGCTTTCGCGCAGTCATCTCAACATCTCTTTTTTCGCGTCACGCTCGGTTCTCAATTCACCTCGCCGGTTTCTGGCCGAATGATCATCTTCCTTGAGCCGGGCGAGGGAGCAAAATCCGTCGATGAAGACCCCTTCCACCCCACCGCCGTCTACATCGCCGCCAAGGAGGTATCCGATCTCAAGCCCGGCGGCTCCGTCGAAATTGATACCGACGAACTTGCCTATCCCGCGGCCTTCTCGTCGATCAAGCCTGGCGACTACCAGGTCCAGGCTGTCCTCGATGTGGGCCACACCTATAACTACTCCGGCCGGGGCCCTGGAGATCTCATCAGCGACGTGACTCCTTTGCATTCCTATACGCCTGGTCAAAGCGACGAGCCGAATTTGACGCTTGACGCCACTGTGCCGGAGCGGCCTGTACCACCGAATCTTCCCTCGGGTTTCACGCGCGCAGCGCACGAAGCAGATTTCGTCAGTCCTGCGTTGACGGCATTTTTCGGACGCCCAATTCACATGCGCGCCTGGGTTGTTGTGCCACCCGACTACGACTCCGACCCCTCTGCCCACTATCCCACTGTCTACTGGACGCACGGCTTCGGCGCGAATCTTTTTTACGCCAAACTCATGGGCGCAAGACTCTACGAGCGCATGGAGCAGCACAAGATCCCGCCCATGATCTGGGTGATGCTCGACGAATCCGGCGCCACCGGAACGCATGAGTTTGCCAACTCCGTCAACAACGGTCCCTGGGGAACGGCGCTCATCACCGAATTCATCCCTTATCTCGAATCGAAGTACCGCATGGACGCGCGCGTCTCCGGCAGGTTCCTCCAGGGACACTCATCCGGCGGATGGGCAACGCTTCAGTTGCAGGTTAATTATCCGACGATCTTCGGCGGCACATGGTCTACATCTCCCGATCCATCCGATTTCCACGATTTCACCGGCATCGATCTCTACGCGCCCCATGCCAACGCCTATCTTCACGCCGACGGCACGCCCATTCCGATCGTGCGTGATCACGGTAAGGTAATCGGCACCTTTCAGCAGTTCTCTCTCACCGAGCGCGTTCTCGGAGACTACGGCGGCCAGGTCGCTTCGTTCGAGTGGGTCTTCTCGCCGCGCGGCAGCAATGGCCGTCCACTCCCTATGTTTAATCGCGATACCGGCGACGTCGATCCAGCCGTTGTTGCCTACTGGCACGACCATTACGATCTTGCTCACATCGTTCAGTCCACGTGGGCCCAGCGCGGCCCCGATCTTCGCGGAAAGATTCACGTCTTTGTCGGCACCGCGGATACGTTTTACCTTGATGGAGCCGCACACGAATTCGACGCCGTCCTCAAAGATCTCAATGCTGACGCCCATTTCACCTACATCCCCGATCGAACCCACTTCGATCTCTATTTCACGTATCCAAACGGAGGCAAAGAGGATCGTTCGGGTCTTTTCGATCAGATTGCGGCGGAAATGTACGCTGTCGCGCGCCCCGGCAACAATTGGCAATCAGCACAATAGCGACTGCGTCCGCTAAGCGGACTCTTTGAAACCGCGGTTTCCGAGACAGGATCGAGGAGGAAGGACCAAAGAGGTTACCGCGAGCGCGCGGGGCCGGTGGACTCGCGCACCACGAATTCCGGCGCCATGACAATTTCGGAAGGATGGCCGTTCTGGCCGCTGGTTATGCGCTCGAGAAGCACCTGAGCTCCGCGCTGGCCCATCTCGGTGAGCGGCTGGCGGACCGTGGTCAAAGAAGGCGAGTAGTAGGCCGCCGAGAGAATGTCATCGAACCCCACCACTGAAACGTCGTGCGGAATCGAAAGGCCCACGTCCTTGAGCGCGCGAATGGCGCCGATGGCCGCAATATCGTTGAAGCAGAAGATGGCGGTAAAGTCCCGCGTCTTTTCGAGCAAAGCCTTCATCGGCTTGTAGCCGATTTCGGGCGCCATGGGATGATAGCCGGTCTTCATCGACCAGCCCGCAGCGTCGATGCGGGTGACGTGGTCGGGATCGATGGGAAGGCCGAGCTCTTTGGTCACTTTCTGGATGCTCTCCCAGCGGAAATCGGAATCGGGAATGGCCTTTGGTCCACGCATATAGGCGATTTTGCGATGCCCAAGTTCGTGGAGGTGTTTGAGTGCCTGCTCTACAGCGGTGTGGTGGTCGAGCACGATGTTGGTGACGTTTTCAACCACGCTGTGGGCTGAGATGGCGACAACAGGCACAGGCACCGAAATGTGATCAGCCGGCGTGTTGAGCAGCAGGAAGCCGTCGACGGCGCGCTCCACCAGCATCCGCGGGTACTGCTCAATGAGGTCGCGTTTCCAGTCGTGGCAGGCTGTGAAATAGAAGTAATGGGCGCTGGTGAGTTCCTGTACCACCCCGCTCATTACGCGAGTGAAATAGCCTTCGCTCAAGTCGGGCGCCAGTACGCCAACGCTCATGGAGCGGCTTTGGCGGAGCGAGCGGGCGAAGTAATTGGGCCGGTAGTTCAGGCGGGCTGCCGCCTCGATCACGCGATTTCGGGTCTCCTGCGGAATGGACTTTGCCGACGGCGAGTTGTTCAGAACCAGTGAAACCGTGGTCTGAGACAGCTCGAGATGTTCGGCCAGCATCCGCAGATTCACGTGGCCGGGTGGCGTTTTAGCCTTTGCCATGTTGGATTTGTAACACGTTTCACTGGCCACGCAACAGCCGTGGCACATCATTTCATCGATCGGGAAAATCCCGTATCGATCAAAAGAATGAGTGCTTACCTCATCACGATGGGATTGGTCCCCCGCTTCAGCGGAGTCACCTTGCCGTGAAAGACGAATGTGCCGGTCAGGGTTCCGGGCAGGGTGATCGTTCCTTCGAGACCGCCGGCACTTGGCCTGAAGTCAACCGTAATGTCTCCCTGCGGATGAGGGAACGTCGCCTTGATGGGGCCGAGATTGCCAAGGTGAGGGGCGATGCGGACAGTAGAAAAGCCGGGGCTCGCCGGCTCGATTCCGGCAACCAGCGTCAGCAGATCGTAGATGGGGTGGGCCGACCAGGCGTGCGAGTCGGAGCGTGTCTCGCCGGGAACCTCAGGCCAGGTGCTGAAGTGCATGGGCAGGAGCTGGCGCCAGGGATCGAGAGATTTGAGGTAGTCGTCGGCCATGCCGGCATGGTCGAGCGCGCGAGCGAGATAGAAGCGGAAATAGTAGGAGGCGCTCATCATGCCGTCGGGCGAGGTGCCGGGATCGATGGCGAGCATGCGCCGCAGGACTTCCTGCTGACGGTCCTTCGGGATTACGTCGTAAAGGACGGACATGATGTTGGCTTGCTGGCTAAAGATTTTCTGATCGGGATTGTCGGCGATGAGACCGCGCGATGCATTCCAACACTGTGAATAAATGCCTTCGCGGACATGGCCGGCCCGGGAGCGATCGCGGTCGGACTGGACCGGGTCGCCGAGGGCTTTCTCGAGGTCGGCAGCATCGTTGAGCGCGCCGAGATACTCGAGCGTGGTCATGCAGGACTCGCCCGATTTGCTGTAGGTGGGGATCTCCTGCTTGTCCTGGACCCAGTCGATGAAGCTCCACCATGGGACCTCGTGAAGGAGGCCGTCCGGTTGTTCGTAACGGGCAAACCATCCGAGAACAGAGCGAACCCCTGGCAATGAATCGCGTACCGGTTCGGGGTCGGGCCGATACATCCACCAGTCGTGCAGCATGCCGATGTAGAGCAGCGAGAAGGTGGGAATGGTCTGCGGCAGGGAACTGGGATAGCGGCTGCGCGTGAGGCCTTCGGGTATGCGCGAATGGTCGAATGCGCGGAGCGCCTGGAGAGCAAGGCGGTCGTCGCCCGTGACTGCATACGAGATGAGAGCCTGGATGCGCGTGTCGCCGACGTACTGG
>Ga0070731_10000147_pt1 | contig 129564 bp, 112 predicted proteins | sample Coa_R1_2_FD_66448 | JGI IMG/M metagenome (GOLD analysis project Ga0070731, IMG submission 66448) | Surface soil microbial communities from Centralia Pennsylvania, which are recovering from an underground coalmine fire - Coalmine... | ecosystem: Environmental > Terrestrial > Soil >... | reverse complement strand
ACCTGGCTGAGACCAAAGTTGGTGACGAACTGGTCGAGCTTCCCGTGGCTATCTACTCGCGCTCCACTGGTTCCACCAGCCCCATTTCCACGTTGACCACCGAAGCAGGCGTGCAGACAGACGACACGGGCGACATCGCGGTCATGGGGACGACGCCCGCCTTGCTGAGCGTGACGATCGATGGAATCTCGAGTGTGGGGATCGAGTATTCCGGTCCTGTGAACGAGATGTTTCCGTCGTTCAATTCGATCGAGGAGATCCGTGTCAGCGAATCGAATAACAACGCTGAATTCTCGGGCGTGGCTGACATTACGACCGTTTCCAAGGCTGGTACCATCCATTACCACGGCGGGCTTTTCGAGAATCACGAGAACACGGTTTTCAACTCGAACAACACGTTCGCACTCGCAAAACCGAAGATCATCATGAACGATTTCGGCGGCACGCTCGGCGGTCCTCTGCGGTTGCGGCCGTTTTTCAAGCCTGACAATCCGGCATTTTTCTTTATCAGCTATGAGGGCCTGCGACTGCCGCGCGAAACTCCTATCGTGCTGAGCGTGCCCTCGGCGGACATGCGCGAGGGCAACCTGACCGATTATCTCGCCAACCAGGGGGTGGTGGCGATCTGCAACCCGAATATTGCGAATTCGAACAGCGGATGTACGCCGGCGAGCCCTGATGTCATTACGGACACGTCCGCGGTTCCGGTTTCTGCGCTCTCAGCCAATCTGCTGAATTACCTGATGCCGATGCCAAATTACGGCGATCCCTCATCGTATGCAAACAACTACCAGATCAATTTCCCATCGCCGATTTCTTCCAACCAAGGCGACGTGCGCCTCGACAAGAACATCTCGGACAGGCAGTCATTGTTTGCGCGATTTTCGTACAAGAATCGCCAGGTGATCACGGCGCCTTCCGCGAACTGCGTTTTCACGTACTGCGCAGAAGCGGGCAGCCCGTTGCAAGGCGGCTATAACACGCCGGAGATCGACGAGGGCCTCACCTTTGCGCATAACTATGTCTTCACCCCGCAAGTGCTGAATGAATTTCGTGCCGGATTCAACGAGCAGCACACTTCGGAGACGCAGAGCTATTCGACGAGCGCGCTGCTGGCGCAAACCGGCCTCAGCACGATTCCACAGCCGGACACGGACTGGTCTGAAGCGCCGCAGGTTCTTATTAACGGCTTCATGTCGACGGGGGCAGGGAATCCGGGGACGCAGCGAGGACAGATCATCCAGGCGCTGGATAACGTGACGTGGACGCGCGGGAAGCACAATTTCAAGTTCGGCGTGGATTTCAAACGGCTCGCCGATCACGACGATAACGTGTTCGGCAATTACCGCTCCGGGTGGTATGTCTTCGACGGTTCTTCCGATGTCGGCGTGTCGATCGGTGACCCGTACACCGCGTTTCTGCTCGGCTATCCCGATTACACGGAGGTCAGCTCAACCAACAATCCAACCATGGACGGGCTAGGTTATTCGTATGCATATTTCGGTCAGGATGACTGGAAGATTACGTCGAACCTGACGCTCAATCTCGGCCTGCGGTACGAGGTGCATCCGCCACTTCGCGAAACGCACTCCAACACCGCTGCGTTCATGCCGGATTGGAGCGGGACAGGCACCGACGGATCGACGACTGTAAATGGAGCGGTGGTTGTTTCGAATGAAAAGGGACTCGCGCTCGAATCGCAAGACTTTGCGGCAGCGATCGCTCCCACGCCCGTCCTGACTGCGTCCCAGGCGGGCATTCCTTCCACGCTACGCTACACGGATCACAGCGATCTCGGCCCTCGGATCGGGTTTGCCTGGCGGCCGTATGGGAAAGACACCACGGTGATCCGGGGTGGATGGGGACGATTCATCGAATCGCCGCTTGGATTCTCGCTGGTATCTGGGTGGGCAGTGGCCTCAAGCTACGTTGGGACTTACAACGAAGATTTCCAGGCGGACGGCGTTACACCCATTCTTTCGTTTGGCGATCCGTTCAACACGGCGGCCGGCAGTCCGACAGGGACCGCGGGATTCTATTATGCGTTTCCGATTCATTACCGTGACCCAAGCGTGCAGCAGTGGAACCTGACGCTGGAGCAGGATTTTGGACACAGCATCGGGATGCGTCTCTCATACAGCGGAAGCCATGGCAAGAACCTTGAGGCGATGGTGGATCTGAACCAGGTGCAACCGAACACGCTTGGCTATTCCGTTGTCTCGGCGAACCTGCCGTATCCCGACTGGAGCATCATTCAGAGTGTCACGAATCTTGCCGAAAGCAACTACCACAGCGGCACCGCGGAAATCTCGCGCCACAGCGGAAAGAACCTGACCTTTGATGCGAGCTATACCTGGACGCGCGATTTGTCCAATGCTGCCGGCGCCACGCCGAATGCCTTCGCCGTTGCGGGCGGCACCTATCTGACGACGCGCTTTCATCCAGGATTGGATTACGGCAACGTGATCTACGATCGCCGTCACCGCTTCCTCACGACGTGGCTCTACGATTTGCCTTTTGGGCGCGGCCAGCGTTGGCTCTCAGGCGCGGGGGCGGTCAATGGCATCGTCGGTGACTGGCAGCTTGCGGGTGTGACGATCCTTCAATCCGGGCCGTTCCTCACGCCTTACCAGCAGTCGGTGGATCCGGCGAATACGAACATTCTCACCACGGTGGGGCAGGCGCGCCCCGATCAGCTCACGGGCGTCTCGCTGTACGCGCAGAATCGCAACACTACACAATGGCTCAACCCGGCGGCGTTTCCCTATCTGAATCTTCAGAATTCGGCGGGGATCGGGATCGGCCGCTTCGGCAACGCGCCGGTTGGAGGAGTGGTCGGGCCGGGCACAGCCAACTTTTCGTTGTCGCTGATGAAGGGCGTGACCCTTCGCGAGCAGACGAAGTTTCAATTCAGCGTGGAAGCGGCGAATGTCTTCAATCACCGCAACTACGAGCCGCCGAACATGCAGGTGGACTCGAGCGGATTCGGGTCCATTACGGCGCTGCAAACGGCCGAGGGTGCCGGCCCAAGAAGCCTGGAGTTAGCCGGGCGGCTTGTCTTCTGAGCGCCGCTACTTCCCGCTTCCTTCCGTAATGGTGACGATCCGGTCGATGCCTGGCACCGTGAAGTGCTCGAGTTTGCCGCTGGGCCAATGGACTTCGACATCGTCCACGCTTGTGGCCTGGCCGAGCCCGAAGTGCGGTCTCTGGTCGTTTGATGAAAGATAGCTGCCGCCACTGATGACGTCCTCGCGCTGCTTCATGCCGTTTGCAGACAGATAGACGGTCGCACCGACGGCATCACGCGGGCTTTTGGGGCCTCCGACCAGCTTCAGTTCAAGCCAGTGATTGTGATCGGGGTTCACGTTGCGCAGCAGCACCGGGTGGCCGTCCATCACGTTGATGACCGCATCGAGCTTGCCATCGTTGAAGAGGTCGCCGACGGCCATGCCGCGGCCGGCAATCACATCGGCCAGGCCGGTACCCTCCACCGGCGGAACGGGATCAAACTTTTTGCCGCCAAGGTTGTGGAAGAGCATGGGACGTTCTTTCCAGCTCGTGCCCCACGCGTACTTATCGGCTTCGGGATAGACGTGCCCGTCAGCCATGAGCAGGTCTTTCCAGCCGTCGTTGTCGTAGTCGAGAAAGGCATCGCCCCAGCTGAGGAAAGGAACCGTGATATCGCCGAGCCCCATGTCGTAGCTGACGTCGGTCATGTTGGCGTCGCCTTCGTTGTGATACAGGGGCTTGTAGTTGTCAGAGAAGGTGGTGTCGAAGATGTCGAGCATGCCGGTGTTCTGGTAGTCGCCCACGGCAATGCCCATCGAGGCAGTTTCCTGTCCGGCTCCATTTACCGCGAAGCCTGAAGCATAACTGTCGTCTTCGAAGGTTCCATCGCCTTTGTTGATGTAGAGATAGTTGGGCGTGGAGTCGTCGCCCACCAGCAGATCAGGCTTGCCGTCGTTATTGATGTCCACAAATACGGCGCCGAGGCCATAATAACCGCGTTTATCGGCCACTCCAGCCTTTTCGCTCACGTCGGTAAAGGTTCCGTCGCCGTTGTTGTGAAACAGATGATCGGGTTCGCCCTTCAGGCCGCGCGGTCCGCAAGCAACCGGCTCGCCGCGAAACGTGCAATACGCGTTGACGGTCCCGTTTTGTTCGCTGGCCGGCAGGTTGTTCCAGTCCCAATGGATGTAACCCGCCACGAAGAGGTCGAGGCGGCCGTCGCCGTCGTAGTCGCCCCAAGTGGCACCGCTTGACCAGTTGCCGAGCTCGACCCCTGCCTTCCCGGCCACATCGGTGAACGTCCCATCGTGGTTGTTGTGGTAGAGGCGGTTCTTTCCGACGTTGGAAACGAAGATGTCGGGCCAGCCATCGTTGTCGTAATCGGCGATTGCGACTCCGGTGCCCCAGCGGTCGTTGGTGACTCCAGCTTTTGTGGCAACGTCAGTGAATGTTCCGTCGTGGTTGTTGTGAAACAGGGCAGCGTGCAGGGGAGTCTCCTTGCCGTCAAGCGCTTCGAAGGTCGATCCATTCACGACATAAATATCGAGCCAGCCGTCGTTGTCATAGTCGAGGAGCCCGATGCCAGATCCTTTCGTCTCGACGATGTATTTCTTGGAAGGCGTTCCCATCTTGTGGGTCCATTGCGTCAATCCTGCTTTCTCCGAGTCGTCCTCGAAGACCACCGGCCCGGATTTCACAAATCCGCCGGCCGTGATGGGCCGATGCTGCGCATCAAGCTGGACGGGGTGCGGCGACTCTGACGCGGTGGTTGCATGCGCGCCCTTGGCGGGGGGCAGGTTCTGAGAAGGATGGTTTTGCGCGAGGATCGATGCGGGAAGACACGCCATCAGCGCCCAAAAACTGGCCGTACGCCACACCTGGAACATGGCTGCAGTATACGGGGCGAGGTTGGACGCCGGTCTCCTCCGAAAGATGGACGCGCGGGTGTCTGGACCGTTATGAGACCCCGCTATGTGCCTGGCGCGGCCGGCTGCACGTTCTGCACCACCCAGCCGTTCTCGCCTTTGGTTAGCTGGGCGGTCGCCATGTGCTGGCCGCTGCTGTCGGTGGCGATCTTGGGGAATGCCGTCTTCATTTCGACGGAGTTGGCCCATCCCGGGATTCCGGAGAGCCCGTAGTGATACGTCACGCTATATTGCTCGGCGTCAGAATTTGCCGGGGCATAGTTGTCCACGGAACTCACAGTGAACGAGCCGAAGCAAAAATTGCCATAGCCGGGCTGTGTTTCGTTCGCTACCCACGTCGAGCGGCCCTGCTGGGAAAGATCGTAGTCATTGACCTGTTTCGATCCGATGAGGAACCTGCTCTTCTCGGCGGTTTTGCGCGTCAGCATTCCCGCATCGGTGAGGGCATCAAACCCTTTTGTCTGTTCGTCGTTCGACGTGTCGGCCTGGGCGGGAAACTTGACGGGATCGGGCCATACGCAGTCCTGTTTTCCGGCGTAGTAGCGGTTCAGCGCCGTCTTGAACGCTCCGGGATCCACGGCGTTCTTGTGGCAGCCGGCACTCAAGACTCCAACCGTGGCGAGGAACGGAATCAGCAACTTGGAGACACGCATCGGAACCTCACTTCTCCATTGGATGCGCGAACTGCGTCGATCAAGGTCTGGGCAGCCGATTTAGGCTCCGGTCATCATGACCAGAGCTGCCGGTGTAGCGTCGATCGCTTCCGGTTGCCGAGCCAAGTCGGCAATGAAGGTGGTTCGCAGGATCTCCAGCATGGCTTCCTGAGCCCGCCGCCAGACGGGATGTGCGGGACAGGATTCCTTCCGGGCGCAACTCTTTCCTGAGATGAGGCAGACATTCAGGAAAATGGGTCCGTCCACAGCCTCGATGACATCGCACATGGAAGCGACGCGCCCACGCGGAGAGATGGAGAATCCGCCGGACTTGCCTCTGCGCGAGCTGATCAACTGTGCGCGAGCAAGCGACTGTAGAACCTTCGACAGGAAGCTCTCCGGTGTTTCTGTGGCTCCGGCCAGATCGGGAAGGAGAGCCCGGTCGTGATCCGGCAATTTCGCCAGTTGAATCATGACACGGATGCCATAGTCGGCGGCGCGGGTCAGTTGCATCGAGGAGTTGCAATTTCTCATGAGATTTCTCGGTCGAGCCGAAGAGCCTGTGAGCAGGCGTGTGCAAAGGCAGACTAGCCGAACGCGTCACGGTCGAATGTGTTCACGGTCACAGACCCTGCGCGAGGGCATCGATTAACTCTGTTGGTGTTCGGTGAATTGGAGATAACTGGTCCGATTTGCGAGTCCAGGCTGCCGCTTCGGTGAGTTGCGGGTGCGTGGGGATGCCTCGGCTGGTGCTCCTGTGTGTCCTGTCGATTGAAAGGAAGCTTGCGGCGATCATGCATCCCTTTCCTGCTGTAGATCCGATTCCTCTGCCGGCCCCGATATGGCTGTTCAAGTTGCTGCACATCGTGACGCTGGCGCTGCATTTCGTGGCTGTCGAGATGTTGTTAGGTGGTTTGCTGCTCGCGGTTCTGCTGAGCCTGTTTCCGCGCTCGGCGCCATCGCGGGTAGCGGCACGCGCCATGGCACGCCGGCTGACTGTGGTCATGACCTACGTGATCAACCTTGCCGTGCCGCCGTTGCTGTTTGCGCAGGTGCTGTATGGGAGAGCGCTTTACACGAGCAGCGTACTCATCGGGGTTTACTGGATTTCGATTGTCGGGATCCTGATGCTGACGTACTGGTTGCTTTACCAGTTTTCGGCACGGCTTGAAGCAGGGAAATCAGCGTGGTGGGTGGGGATGGCCGCGTGGCTGCTTGCGGGCTCGATTGCAAGGCTGCTTTCGACCAACATGACTCTGATGCTGCGACCTGAAGTGTGGCGGGATATGTATTCGGCGTCCGCTGCCGGGGCTTTTCTTCCTACGGGCGATCCGACACTCACGCCGCGCTGGCTGCTGATGCTGGCCGGGGGGATGTTCATCGGGGGACTCTGGATGGTGTACCTGGCGGGCCGCTCCACTTTCACCACCGAAGAGAAGCGGTTCATGGCTCGGATGGGCGGAAAGGTTGCCGGGGTCTTTGGCGTGGTCTACCTGTTTGCGGGGCTCTGGGCATGGGGAGTGCAACCGGAGGCCGTCCGAGCGGGGCTGGCGACGCATCCTCTTTACCACTTCGCCGCATTTGCCGGGTACGGCTGGCTGGCCGTGGTCGGGATCGGGGTGTTGCTGGCGGCGTTTGCCGGCTTTGCAAGAGCCTGCGCCAGTTGGATCAGCTGGAGCGTCGCATTGCTTGCCGTTGTGGTGGAACTGACCTTCACTGTCTACCGGGACGCAGTGCGCGACGTGACGCTGTTGACCAAGGGCTTCGATGTGTGGAATCGCACCGTGGTCACCAACTGGTCGGTGGTCGCGCTGTTTCTCGTGTTGTTTGTCGGAGGCCTGGGCGTGATTGGTTGGCTCGCGTCGGTTGTGGCGCGTGCGCAAAAAACGATGGAGAGCGCCGTCTAGCGGCAGGAGATTCCTATGAGCCATGCACTGGAAACACCGCATCTTGTGAAAGAAACCGCAGAGAACGGCGAGCCCTCGACGCGCAGGGCGTTTTTGATCGCGGCCGGGGCAGCCGGCCTGGCCTACACGGCTGCGCTCGCATATCCGATCTATCGGTATTTAGCGTCGCCCACCGAAATGGCGATGAGCGAAACCGCGGTGACAGAAGTGACGCTCAAGGACGCGCAGAAGCTACCGGCCGGCGCGGTGTTGATGTTCAAGTTCGGTACGCGCCCGGCGATGCTGATCCACCACGAAGACGGCCGCTGGATCGCCATGACGGCAGTCTGTACGCATCTGGGATGCACGGTGCAGTATGAGCCGCAGGCCGACCGCATTCATTGCGGCTGTCATGGCGGCGTCTACAACGCGTATACCGGCGCGAATGTCAGCGGACCTCCGCCGAAGCCACTCAAGCTTTACAAGGTCGCCGTGAACGCAACCGGCGTCGACATCTCGCGCGCATAGACAAAGGACGAACGGCATGACATCAAAAACTGCATCGCTGTATGACTGGGTGGATGAACGGCTGGGCATCTCGGAGCTTGTTGCTTTTGCGAGGCACAAGACGGTGCCCGTCCATTCGCAGTCGTTCTGGTACTACTGGGGCGGAATTTCGTTATTCCTGTTCATTGTCCAGTGCTTCACCGGCGTGCTTTTGCTGGTGTACTACCGCCCAGGGGCCGAGGCCTACGAATCGGTTCGCCAGATCACGTTTGTGATGCACTTCGGCTGGCTGATCCGGTCGGCGCATTCATGGTCGGCCAACCTGATGATCTTCGCCATCCTCGTACACATGTTCTCGGTCTACTTCATGAAGGCTTATCGCAGGCCGCGGGAGTTCGGCTGGCTGAGCGGGATGGTGCTTTTGGGCCTGGCATCGGTGTTCGGGTTTTCAGGATACCTGTTGCCGATGGACGAACTCAGCTACTTCGCAACGAAGGTGGGTTTACAAATCCCGACAGCCATTCCGTGGATCGGGCCAGCCATCAGCAACATGCTGCGCGGCGGCCTTGAGGTGAACGAGTTCACGGTGCAGCGCTTCTTCGCGTTGCACGTGGTGGTGCTGCCCGCGGTGTTCATTCCTTTGCTGGGATTTCACCTCTGGCTCGTGCAGCGCCACGGAAATGCACTGCCGCCGTGCGAAGAGGCGAAGGCGACGGCCGAGCGAAAGACGATGCCCTTCTTCCCGGCCTTTCTGCGTAAAGACCTCGCGATGTGGCTTGTGTCGCTGAATGTTCTGGCGCTGCTTGCGTCGGTGTTTCCATGGAGCCTGGGCAGGCAGGCCGATTCGCTCGTGCCCGCTCCGGCAGGTATACATCCCGAGTGGTACTTCATGAGCCCATTCGAAATGCTGAAGCTGCTCGGAAACTGGCTTCCGGGCGAAGCCGGCGAGATCGCTGGATTGCTGATTTTCACGCTGGGCATCGTGCTGTGGGTTTTGATTCCGTTTTATGACACGCGGAAAGAAACGGGACGCCGCGGCCGTGCCGCACATTATTTTGGTCTGCTCGCGGTGCTTGCGCTGCTGGCCACGACTGCGATTGGGTATTGGACGGTGAGGTAAGAACGGCTTTCAGCCGTCAGCTATCGGCTTTCAGCTGCCCCTCTTCTCAACGAAGGGCGTGGTCAGAATACGAAAAGCTGATGCTGAAGGCTGAAGGCCAGGAGCTGAAAAATGAATTATCCCTTCTGGTACATTCCGCATCTTGGTTCGGGCTGGGTGATCGGCATCATCGCTATCTTCCATGTGATGATCTCGCAGTTTGCGGTCGGCGGCGGGCTGTACCTGCCAATGGCCGAGCGAAAGGCGATGCGCATTGCGGATCCGGAACTGCGCGCCGGTTGGCTGAACCAACTGGCGAGCCATTCCAAGTTCTTCCTCATTCTGACAGCCGTGTTTGGAACGGTGAGCGGCGTCGGGATCTGGTTTGCGATCGGGCTGACGAATCCGGAAGCCACCAGCACGCTGATCCACAATTTTGTTTTTGGATGGGCGATGGAGTGGGTCTTCTTCCTGGTTGAACTGACGACCATCGCGGTCTACTACTACACGTGGAACCGCATTGATGAGAAGCTCCATCTGACCGTGGGATGGGTCTACGCCGGCGCCTCGGCGGCCACGCTGATTATCATCAATGGAATTCTCGCCTTCATGCTGACGCCGGGCGATACCTGGCTCGCGATTGCGGGGACGGGGCAGGAGGCCAGCAAGTTCTGGAACGCATTCTTCAATCCGACGTACTGGCCCAGCCTGCTGATGCGGGCCGGCGTATGCACTTCACTGGCGGGGGTGTGGGCGCTCATTACCTCGAGCCGCATTGACGGCCACAAGCAGCCGGCACTCAAGACGAGCATGGTGAAGTGGAGCGTAAAGTGGCTGCTGCCGTCTTTTGTCGCCATGCCATTTTTGCTGGCCTGGTATCTCTCCATGGTTCCGGCTTCGCAGCGTGCGCTGCTGACGCTCGGCATCGACACGATCAACTCGGGGACCTTTTCGACGGTCACGCGCATTGCGCTAATCATCATCATCACGTCGGCGACGATCGTGGGCGTGGCCTATTATCTTGCCTATCGGAACCCGGTCGACTTCAATCTGTCGCATGCGATGGCAGTGTTGCTCTTGGCGCTGATGGCTACCGGATCCGGCGAATACAGCCGCGAGATGCTGCGCAAGCCGTACGTCATCGGCCGCTGGATGTTCTCGAACGGCACGCGGGTTCCGTATGTGAGCCGCATCAATGCGGAAGGCTACCTCGCTCGTTCGAACTGGGTGTGGAACGGATCCGATTCCGCTTATTCGAGAGGCGAAGCGATCTTTCGCGGCGAATGCGGGTCTTGCCACACCCTGGATGGCTATCGGCCGCTGCGCCAGTTGCTCGAAGGCCGCGACCGCACCAACATCCGGAATTTCATCGGGATGCTGCATGAGTACAAGGGTGATTCGCCCTACCGCAAATTCATGCCGCCGATGGCCGGCACACAGCAGGACGTCGATGACCTCAGCGATTTCCTGAATGCGCAGGTGAATCCGCAGTCAGCGGGTGGACAAAAGCCGATTCTGACCGCGAAGAAATAAAGCTCCCTCCCCAACCACGAGCGAGAGGCCCGCATCGCGCGGGCCTTCGCTTCAGGCGCTCCCATCGGGCCGCAGCGTTTGCCTATCTATCTCTCTTCCGCTATAAGGAAACACGGCGCGTGTCGGTTGGCGCCTCGCGAGGCATCGGATGATTTCACGCAGAGAACTCTTTGTCGCATTGCCGGCGGTTTTTGCGACGGCAGGCGCATTCGCCAGGGCGGATCAGAAGACGATCATGGGCTCGACCGTATTCGACTGGAACTCGATTCCGGAGAAGGCCACCAGCTACGGCTCGGTGCGCTCTTTTTTCTCGGAGCCGACAGCGACTCTGGAAAATCTGGAACTGCACGTCACAACGCTCGATCCCGGGCGGTCGCCGCATCCACCTCATCGCCATCCCAACGAGGAGATGTTGATTATTCAGCAGGGAACGGTAGAGGCTCTGTCGAATGGAGCGTGGAAGCGCGTTGGTCCGGGTTCGGTGATTTTCAATGCTTCGAACCGGCTGCACGGAATCCGGAACGCGGGATCAACACCCGCGGTGTATCACGTCATCAACTGGAAATCCGCCGCGACGCCGGCCTCGACGTAGCCGGGAGCTGACGCGTTGAGTTTCAAGTCCTCACGTCGCGGGCAGCACCCGGGATGCTATTCCTTACCGAGTTCGTACGGAATGCCGAAGCGCCCGATCTGGATAAGCGCCTTGTCGCCCGGAGGCCAGATGCGGAGGCTTTCGACGCGGGTGCGGCCGGGTATCATGTGCGCGTCCGTGTTGCCGACCAGGTCGCCAGTGGCAGCCGTATTGAAGTGGACCTTGAGCGCATCGCCGTCACGCACCCATCCGAAGACATAATTGCCGGGCGCCAGCGCGATGCCGCCGATACGAATCGGGGCCTGCACCACGAGGTAGTGCGAGTACTTCCCATCGGCGGAGTAGCCGGCCGTAATGAGCACTACACCCGCGATAAAGCGGCCATGGCTGTTGACGATGCCGCTCGCTGTCCGCATCTCGGTTTCAATGTGCTCTTTGATCACCGGGGCGCGTGCCGGCAGGATCGAAGCGAGTTCGGCGTCCGTAGCCTGCCGCCATGTTGGCCTTGCTGCCTTTGCCGTCCATGGATTTACCAGAGCCAACAAAATTGCGACAAAAAACACCTTCTTCATGATTTTGGTTTCCTCAGGCTTTCAAGCGGGACGATTCCGCGCTGAATGGCTGCCGTTGCGGCTTGGGTGCGATCGGTAACGCCGAGTTTGCCGAGCAGGCTGTTGATGTGGGTCTTGACGGTAGCTTCTGAAATGTCCAGCTCGGCCGCGATTTCCTTGTTGCTCTTGCCGTGCACAATCTGCTCCAGCACGTCCGATTCCCGCGGCGTGAGTTCTTCGGTTCCCACGCGTTCCGCGAGCCGTTGCGCAATCGCGGGAGGTATATGTGATTTGCCGGCGTGAACAGCGTGGATTGTCGCAATCAACTCGTCGGTGGTCATGCCCTTCAGCAGATAGGCGCGCGCTCCGGCTTGCAGCGCGCGGTAAATATCCTCATCGCCGTCGTACGTGGTGAGCACGATGAACCGGGCGGTGGGTGATTCCATGCGCACGCGTTGAATGACGTCGACACCACCCATACGCGGCAGCCTGAGGTCGATCAGCGTGACGTCGGGCTGGTGCTTCCGATATTGGGTAATGGCTTCGACTCCGTCGCCCGCTTCGCCTACGACTTCGATTCCATCCACCACGTTGAGCAACGCGACCAGGCCCTGCCGGACGACATGGTGGTCTTCGACCACAAGGACGCGAATCGATTCCTGTTCCAAGTTCACTCCTTTGCTTCTTTCGGCGCCGGTGCGCGCAATCTCACGGTTGTACCTGTCCCTTGCGCAGCCGTTACCTCAAGAACGCCGCCGATTGCCGTGGCCCGCTCGCGCATGCCTGTGATTCCATAATGACCGGTCGCGCCGTTCTGCATCTGGTCGGCGGAAAATCCCTTTCCATCGTCCCTGATCTCCAGCGCGATTTCGCTCTGCGCATAATCCAACTGGACGAACAAGTGTTTCGCTTCGGCGTGCTTCTTCACATTATGGATTGCTTCCTGTGCCACGCGCAGGAATTCGCGTTCGGTGCCGGGCGGCAGCGGCCGGTAAGCCCCGTGCGCAGCGAAGGTTGCCTCGAGGCCGTGCCCGCCGGCGTTCTCGGTGATGCGCTGCAGCTTGACGGGCATGGTTTTTTCTTCAGAATCCTGCGAGCGCAGCGCCCAGATGGATTGGCGCGCGTCGGCGAGTCCCTCGCGGACGTGGCCGCGGGTGCGATCGAGTTGCTGCTGTGCGGCAGCCACCTTGTTGTTGCGGAGCAGTTCGGCCAGCACTTCCAACTGAACGGAAATGCCGACATATCCCTGGGCCAGGGTGTCGTGAATTTCGCGCGCAATGCGGGTGCGTTCCGCGAGCACTGCGCCGAATTCCCGCTCCGCGTGGACGAGCCGCTGCCGCAGGAAAACGATGATCAGGCACGCCACGAAAGCCGTCAGCAGGATGTCGAACCAGAGGGTCTGGTAGAAGTGCGGGCGTAAATCAAACTGAAGCTCCGTTCCCTGCGTGTTCCACAATCCGTCGTTGTTGGCTGCCTGCACGTGAAAGGTGTAATGCCCTGGAGGAATGTTGGTGTAATAGGCGGTGCGTCGCGTGCCGGCTTCGGTCCAATGGTGATCGAATCCTTCGAGGAAGTAGCGATAGCGGACTTTCTGCGGCGCCGTGAAGCTTAGACCCGCGTAGTCAAACTCGAAGTGGACATGGCCTGCGGCAATATTGAGATTGGAATCGTGCGCCTGCAGCACCTGATTCACGTCATCCACCGCGAAGCGCTCCAGGGCGACCGGAGGGGAAACGGAATTGATGGGGAAATGCGATGGGTCGACCTCGGCAACGCCTTTCGGCGTGGCGAACCACAGGCGCCCATCGTGCGAGCGCCACGCAGAAGGATGGCTGTTGGTGGCCGTCTCGCGGCTGCGCAGGCCGTCAGCAGGACCGAACTCGATCCAGTTCCTGCAGTCGGCCGTCATGGTGCAGTCGCATCGCGCGATGCCGTTGTCCGTTGCGAACCAGAGATGATCGCCCGAGTCGTCGAGAATCGCGTGGATGCTGGTTATATTGAGCGGAGCATCCGCAGGCCTGGAGAACTTTGTGCCATCCCACTGATTCCATCCATGGTCCTGCGTACCGATCAGCAGATTGCCCATACGCGGCAGCAATGCGGTTACGATGTTGCTCGAGAGGCCGTTGGCGGTTGTGTAGTTCGTAAATTTTTGGCCATCGAGTCGCGAAAGTCCTGCCAGCGTGGCCACCCACAATTTTCCATGCGAGTCGCGGGCCATGGCGCCCACCAGATCGCTGCCCAGGCCGCTGGCATGGGTGAAGGTTTCCATGCGCCTGCCGCCGGGCGCGTCGATCCAATGGGTCAAGCCGCGGCGGGTGCTGATCCACAGAGAGCCGTCTCCATCGACCAGCAGCGAGCGCACGAAGTCGTCGGGCAGGCCATCAGCTGAGGTAAAGGATTGCACCTGGCCGCGACGGATCAGATTGAGCCCGTCCGGCGTGCCCACCCACATATCTCCGTTGGGAGCCGCGCCGAGTGCGAGAATCACGTCGCTGAGGAGCCCGTTGCGAACCGTATACGTTTTGGTGGTGCGCAGGTCTCCTGCATTCTGCGCCAGCACGTTGACGCCCGCGCCGTTAGTGCCGACCCATAGCGATCCTGTTTGGTCCTCGACAACCGTTGTTGTCTTGTCAGATGAAATGCCGTTTCGCGCGTCGATGTAGACGAATCGCATGTCACGCAGGATGTGAAGGCCGCTGCTCTCTGTGCCGGCCCAGAGATTTCCTTCCCGGTCTTCCAGCAGCGATAGGACCGAGGATCCTGACAACGGGTCAGTGACGGGCAGAAATTGCCATTTGCCGTTCTCGAGGCGCGCAAGGCCGTCGTTGGTAGCGAGCCAGAGGCTGCCTTCGCGATCGGCAAGCAATGCCTGGATGCGGCTGCCTCGGATGTCGTGCCCGACTGTGTATCGCTGCACCAAACGATTTCCGTGTAGAACGACAAGCTCGCTCGAATTCGCAAGGGCGATATTGCCGCCGGGCATTTCCTGGATCGACTCGACGCGACTGAGGAACGATTCCGAGGCAATCCAATGGCCGTTTGTGCGGGAAAACAGACCTTGTGCGGTGGAGACCCAGGCCTTGCCACTGCTTGCGATCAGTGCGGTGACGTCGCCGCCGGGTAGCCGGTCAGCATTCTGCACGAAACGATCGCCGTGCATGCCAGCCAGACCGAGGTCTGTCAGTGTCCAGATCATCCCCGAAGCGTCCTGGACGATGGACTTGATGCCGTTCGCGGGCAGGCCGTCCGCGGTGGTGAAGTTTGCAACTTCACCATTGCGCCATCGCGCCAATCCGTCGGCTGTACCGACCCAGAGCGAGCCGTCAGCAGCGGCGAGAAGACATCGAATATCTGCGCTGGGCAAGGCCGGTGTGGAATTTCGATCGAACACGGCAAAATTGAAGCCATCAAAACGCACCAGGCCTGCCTCCGTCGCGAGCCAGAGGAACCCATCCTGTGTTTGAACCACAGCGTGAACCGTGTTTTGCGGCAGCCCATTTTCCATGACCCAGGATTGACGCCCATAAATCGCTAAAGGCGTGGTTGGCTCCAGAGCCAGGATCGAACTGGATCCACCAGCGATCATGGCGGAAAGACAGAGCCAGATCGGGTAAAGCCGAAGGCGGTAAAGGGACGAGCGCCGCACTGGCGCAATCGGAATGGAACAAGCGGAGGCCAAGCTTGCGAAAAGCTCCTCACCGGCCGGATTCCTGCAGGTGGCTTGATTCAAAGGTAATAGGAGCCGCTCGGAAATGCACAGCGTTCATTGACCCAGCCTCGGGTAAGTCCCACAAACCTGCATCCATCAATCGGTTGAGGCGGACCTCCCTCGAATGGCCCAAGACGCAGGGGCGGCTCACGGCTACTCTGTCTATGTCTCCTGATTGGCCTGTACATTTCTGGCTTGCGATTCCGGGTGGCCCCACGTGGCCACCCGATTCTTTTGGTCCCGGTTTATCTGTTTTTCCCGACCACCGCTCATTCTGCCGGGTCTGCTAGGCTTCCTTGGCATGGATTTCAAGAACATTCTGATCGAGAAACGATCCCCGCTGGCCGTGGTGACGCTGAATCGGCCCGAGGTTCGCAATGCGTTGAATGGCGAGACCCTCTCGGAACTGGGAACGGCATTTAACGAGCTTGGCGCCGATTCGAAGACGCGTGTGATCCTTCTGACTGGCGCTGGTGGCCGGGCGTTTGCCGCCGGTGCTGACATCCGCGAGTTGGCCTCGCTCACCGCCGAGGAAGCCCAAAGATTTGCCTTGCGTGGGCAAGGCATTTTTCGCGCGATCGAACAATTGGGCAAGCCGGTGATCGCGTGCATCCAGGGATTTGCCCTCGGAGGCGGCTGCGAACTGGCGATGTCGTGTACGTTGCGGATCGCAGCGGATGATGCACGTCTCGGGCAGCCGGAAGTAAAGCTCGGGATTATGGCGGGATACGGGGGTTCGCAACGGCTGCCGCGTCTTGTAGGTCGCGGCGCTGCCCTCAAACTGCTGCTGACAGGCTCGATCATTGACGCCCAGGAAGCGCTTCGGATCGGTCTTGTGGACGAGGTCGTTCCGGCGGCGCAGTTGGTGGAGCGCGCGGAATCGTTGGCGCGGGAGATTGCGGCGAATGCGCCATTGGCCATTACCGAGACGCTGCGGGCGGTCGATGAAGGGTTGGGTCTGGCGCTCGATGAAGGATTGAAGCGCGAAGCCACTCGATTCGGCCAGCTCTGCTCGACCTCTGACAAGGCCAAAGGCACCGAGGCATTCCTCGCCAAGCGGGCGCCTGTCTGGAAAGGGCAATAGATGCAATGCGATCCGGCCTGCTGGTATTCTTGAAGCGTGATTCCAGCAGTGCGCACCAAGGGATGCGCGGCGATGGCCCTGCTTTTGCTTGTGGCCCTCGCCGCATGTCATAAAGAGGAACAGGAAGTTGCGGGGGTTGCGCAGCGCGCTGCCGCCGCCGAGCAAAAAGCGCAGGCAGCAGCGACCCTTCGCGACCAGCAGCGTGCCCAACTTGCCCGTATTCCTCTTCCCACCAAGAGTCTTTACGTCGATGTGCGCGAACCGGGCGCGTGGGCCAATCCATTCCTGTCAGTGGAGGCCGATCGTCTTGACCTTCGCGTTACGATGGCCGACGCCAACCCCAGCGCAGTTGGGGAAGGAACCATGCTTCGTCCCGCCGCCGCACGGAGACAGGAAGTGCAGTTGAGGCCTTCCGATCTGGTGACCGCCATCGTGGCGCTGCCCTCGGGCGCCTGGCAATATGGCCGCGTCATCGCGGTGGCAGAAGCTCCCGAGTCCGACCCCAAGGACCGTGCGAAGATTCGCCGTAACGTGGAAACGGCAATTCAGCAGCTTAACGATCTCGGGGTTGTCGTAGAAGAATGGCCGTCCCGCTGAATCCTCTGTTCCAATAGGAGACTCGAAGCAGCGCGCAGAAGGAACCAATTAGATCACAATCCCGCTGATTTGAACGTCTCGATCCCATGGAGGACCAGTGATTTTCGTCATACCCCTCGCCATGGAATCTCTTTCGGTTCCCTCTGATCATCGGTAAACTGAATCGAATCGAGCACTCCTAGTCAATTCACCGTGAAATGGAGCTGGCATGGGCAGCGGCAGTAAGACTTGGCTTGAGAAATTCCTTGCACCAAGCAGGGCCGAGCGCCATGCGGTGCCCGATTTTGTTGCTTACCGATGGACCGGCTCAAGCCTCAGAAAGGATCCTGTCAAGGACATCAGCACGAGCGGCGCTTATCTGGTTACCGACGAGTCCCTGCATCCGGGAACGATTCTGTCGGTGACGATGCAACGAGAAGGCCCACTGGAAAGGGATCCTGAACGCCGCATCACGATGCAGGCGCGGGTTGCGCGCCGGGCGGACGACGGAGTCGGCCTGGCCTTCCTGATTCCAAAGGACAAGCACTCTCGTCGCTGGGAGAGCCTCTTTGAGAGCCTGGTGTCTCAGCTGAATCCCGAGGATCTGCAGAGTTTCGTGAGGATGCACGGCGCGGTGGAGTTCCTGCAGCGCGTTTGCCCGCGTTCGTCAGAGGAGCTTGGAGAACTCATCCAGGGACGTTTGAGCAGCCACAAAGTCGCGAATGCGCTGGAGATCGCGCTCTGGGCAGAGAGCCTGCTGCTGCCCGACCCCGACGCTCCGACGATGGTTGCCGATCCTCAGTCGGTCATCAACATTCTTGAAGTTGGTTCGTCCACCGACGAACTATGGCTACAGCACTGCTGGGGTGGCTTGCTCGCGACTGGGTGTTCGGTACATGGGCAGGACTCCTCGAATCGGAAGTATGTCGACCTGTTTGGCCAGATGATGACTTTTCAGGCGCGCATCCTGACGGTCGTTTGCACCAGGGCAACAAAGGTCAAATCGGAGTCGGGCGTGTTCTCCGCGAAACCCCTGGTGATCAATATCGAAGAGATGGTGGCGACCACCGGCTCACGTGAAGCGCAAATGGATCGCGATCTTGATCGCCTTGCAGAGCTGGGGCTGATTGAGAAGCGAGATGCCAACGTTCCCACGATGATGCGGAGTAACGAAGTCTCGATCACGCCGAGCCGTCTTGGGCTGGAACTTCACGCGCGCTGCAACGGACATCGCGGTGACCCGTACGTGTACTACCTGAATAGCGCGAACTCTGCTCATTTCGAGATTCAGGGGCACTGACGCCGGAGAAAAAAGTCCAACAACGCCAAGTGCGAGAATCGCGCCGGGTTCCTGGCGCCTGAACGCGCTACCATTCCCCCGTGAGCAATTCGCACTTTCCGATCCTTCAGCAATTCAGCCCGCTCGAGCATGAGCGCTTCGCGGCTCATCATGAACTTGAATCGCGCCTGAAGCAGACTGTGCGGGGCGATGTGCTCTTTGACCTTGGCTCGCGCGCCATGTATGCGGCTGACGCCTCGAATTACAGGCAGCTTCCCATCGGAGTTGTATATCCACGCGATGCGGCGGATGTGGAAGCGGCGTTCGCAGCGTGTCGTGCCGTGGGCGCCGCAGTTCTGGCACGGGGTGGGGGAACCAGCCTCGCAGGGCAGTGCGCCAACGTCGCCGTGGTGCTCGATTTTTCGCGCTACATGAACCGGCTCGATTCGATCACTCCAGATGCGAAGTTGGCTGTTGTACAGCCCGGGATCGTTCTCGATCGCCTGCGCGATGCCGCCGAGAAACATCACCTGACTTATGCGCCCGATCCAGCCACGCACTCCCGGTGCACTCTCGGCGGCATGATCGGAAACAACAGCTGCGGCGTGCACGGACTTCTCGGCGGGAAGGTCGCCGAGAACGTCGAATCGCTCGATATTGTGCTCTATGACGGCACGCGCATGACGGTGGGGCGGACGAATGCCGAACAACTGAAAAGCCTCATCCAAAGCGGCGGGCGCGTTGGAGAGATTTATGCCGGTCTCGCGCGAATTCGCGATCGCTATGCGGATTTGGTTCGCGTTAAGTTTCCACGCATTCCCCGGCGAGTTTCCGGATACAACCTTGACGAATTGCTGCCCGAGAACGGCTTTCACGTTGCGCGCGCGCTGGTGGGCTCGGAAGGCACGTGTGCCACGGTCCTTTCTGCAACTCTGAATCTGACGGCCAGCCCGCCGTTCCGTGTGCTCACGGTTCTTGGCTTCGATGACCCGTTCGTCGCGGCCGATGCGGTGCCGCGGGTTCTTGAGTACAAGCCGATAGGCCTTGAAGGTTTCGATCACATGCTGGTGCAGTTCATGCGGCGCAAGGGGCTCGCATTGAAGGAACTTGACCAGCTTCCGCCGGGCATCGGATTTCTACTGGTTGAGATGGGGGCGTGGACTGCCGAAGAGGCCCATGCGAAAGCGCAGGAGATTGCCAGCGTTTCACAATCATGGACTCATCCGCCCCACGTTCATATCTGCACGCCGGCCGAAGCGGCGAGTGTCTGGTATGTGCGCGAATCTGCGCTGGGCGCGGTTGTCTTCGTACCCGGCGAACCCGAACGCTGGGAGGGATGGGAAGACGCTGCCGTGCCGCCTGCGGAACTCGGCAATTACCTTCGCAGCATTACGAAATTGATGGCGGAATACGGTTATACCAGCCCGTTCTATGGCCACTACGGGCAGGGCTGCGTGCACATGCGGATCAATTTTGATTTCCGCTCGGAAAAAGGCTTGCGCGATTTTCGCGCGTTCCTCGATCGCGCGACTGATATTGTGCTGGAGTTTGGCGGCTCACTTTCGGGCGAGCATGGCGATGGCCAGGCGCGCGCTTCGCTGCTGCCCAAGATGTTCGGGCCCGAACTGATGCAGGCGTTTCGCGAATTCAAGGCGCTTTGGGATCCCGATAACCGCATGAATCCCGGCAAATTGATCGATGCGGTCAGGGTTTACGATCCGATCGAGAATCTTCGCCACGGCTTGTCTGATGGCATCGGGCCGCTTCGGTTCGAAAGCCGCTTCGCGTTTACGGCGGATCACGGATCGATGGAGCGGGCAACCGAGCGCTGTGTGGGCGTGGGCGCCTGCCGGAAGACAGTGGGCGGCGTGATGTGCCCGAGCTACCGAGCCACAGGCGAAGAACAACACTCGACTCGAGGCCGGGCGCGTTTGCTTTGGGAGATGCTCGCCGGATCGCTCCGCAACGAGGGCTTCCGGAGCGAGGCCGTTCATGAGGCGCTCGATCTCTGCCTGAGTTGCAAGGCCTGCAAGACTGAATGCCCGGTCCAGGTGGACATGGCTGCGTATAAAGCCGAGTTTCTTTGCCAGCACTACAAGGGGCGGGTGCACCCGCTGCAGCACTACATCTTTGGCTTTGCCGACAAACTGGCGCGTTGGGGCGCGATGGCGCCGTCGTTGACCAACGCGATCCTTACCGGACGGATGACGAGTCCGCTGGCGAAGCGCATTGCCGGTGTGGCGCCTGGACGCCAATTGCCGAAGCTTGCCGCAGCTTCATACCGGAAATCGCGCGGTCGCTCGATGCAGGAAGCGGGGCCGGATTTACCGCGGGTGTTGCTGTGGCCTGACACGTGGAATAACTACTACCACCCCGATACACTGGTTGCCGCCGAAACCGTTCTTGCCCGAGCCGGTTTTGCGGTAGAGGTACCAGCGGGCCACATCTGCTGCGGCCGGCCTCTGTACGATTTCGGTTTTCTCGATGCCGCCCGTTCGTATCTCGCTACGATTCTCGGACGCATGGGACCGCAGATCGATGCCGGTCTGCCCTTCATTTTTCTTGAGCCAAGTTGCGCCAGCGTCTTCAAGGATGAGCTGCGCGAATTTTTTCCAACGGAGAAGAGAGCGGCGCTTTTGGGCCAGCAGGTTTGGCTGCTTGCCGATTGGCTCGAGGCCAACGCGCCGGACTTCGGCTCGGGGAGTCTCGAGGGCGCGCAAATTCTGATCCACGGGCACTGCCACCACAAGGCGGTGTTTGGCGGACCAGGAAGCGAGATCGCAATTCTGCGCCGGGCGGGTGCGACGGTTGAACCGATCCAGGCGGGCTGTTGCGGCATGGCAGGTCCCTTTGGCTTCGAGGCGGGCAAATTCGAGGTGTCAAAGGCTATCGCGAATGATGGGCTGTTGCCGGCTGTGGAAGCGGCTGGGCCCATGACCATTGTCGTGGCTGACGGCTTCAGTTGCCGGGAGCAGATCAGCCAACTCGGTCACACACATGCCATGCATTTTGCCGAGGTGATGTCGAGGAGCTGCGGTTGTGGCGGCTAGGAAGGCAAGGAGTACCGCGGGCGGTTGTCTGCGGCTATTCAGCTTTCTCGCGAAAGCGCCCGCGCAGTTCTTCGAGGCAAGCGGATGGTTTTTCGCAACGATCTGTGTCTCGTTCGAGAAGGAGGTTGGCTGCATCGATCGCCCGCGGGGAGAGGTTTTCACTTTGCAGCGCATTCATTACCTCGGGTAAGGATCGGAGGTCTTTTCTTTTGGCGAGGCCGACCATGGCCTCCTCGCGCACGTCTTCATCTGAATCTTTCAGGTTCCGAAACAGGGCGTCACGAATGTCGCGGGAATCGAAATCGCCGAGAACTCCGAGGCCGAAGGTTGACCAGTCTCGAACATCGCTATCCTGGTCAGTCATGAGCTTGAGGAGCGTCGTCACGGTTCGCTTATCGTTTGCGAAGCAACCCAGAGCGAAGGCAAGATCAAGCCTCACGTCCGGATCGGGATGATAACTGAAGGGAAGAATCATCGGAATGGTTGATGCGTTTCCGAGATGACCGAGGGCGGCGATCACAGCGCTCAGTGGGATGGGATTCGTTTCGGATTCAAGCATGCCGGTGAGCACCTTGAATGACTCGTTGGAGAAGAGCGGAACCGGATTTTGAGAAGTCTTGCCGAGCTGACCGAGGATGGCGGCTCCCCGAGCCCTCTTCAGCGGCTCATTGGAGTCGCAGAACCCGGCAGCTTTCTCGAAGATCTCACGAGTGCCGATGCCCTGCAGAGTGCTGACCGCCTGCCAGCCTTCATCGCTGTCGTAGCCCCCTTGCAATGCTTGAGCGAAGAGATCGTCGATGTTCGAGCCTGGCATGTCGGCAGTGTAGCGCGAAGGGATCGTAGGCTAGGATGAAGGAAGAAGCCCCGAGGGATGCATGTTCTTTGTGGTGTGGCAGTTCGAAGTCGCCGAGGAGAAAATCACGGCGTTTGAGGCGGCCTATGGCCCCGAAGGATCGTGGGCTCAGCTCTTTGGCTCGTCGCCGGCATATCGCGGGACCGAGCTCCTCCGTGATACGCACATACGGGGGAAATATCTCACGATTGATCGGTGGACGGACGAGGATGCCTTTCGCGCTTTCCGGCGTGACCACGATGCGGAGTACGAAGGACTCGATCGCTCCTGCGACGCGCTCACCAGCCGCGAAACGCGCATCGGCGCTTACACGGCATAGAGGCGGATGGGCTTTGCTGCAGACCTCATTTCGCGGCATGAGCCAGCGTCTTCCGGCGCCGAGTTGAACTTAGCCTGAGTGAGGAGATTGTGATGCCGGATACGCTTGTAGGATAATTTCTCTTTTTCTTCGCTTTTTTCCTGTTTTCCTAGTGTCTCATCCTGCTACAATCCGATCGAAATCACTGGTAGCCGCCGCGTGTTTTTCTTCCTTCAAGGTCCGCGCCTGGCGAGCAATTTTCTTTGGGAGTCATCCGCCATGGCCGTCGTTGATGAACGCGCAAAAGCCGTTGAATTAGCTCTCAGCCAGATCGAAAAGCAGTTCGGGAAAGGGTCCATTATCCGCCTCGGATCGAGAGAGGCGCTGCTGCCCATTTCCGTGATTTCGACTGGGTCCATCAGTTTCGATGCGGCGCTCGGAGTGGGCGGCATTCCCCGCGGCCGCGTGACCGAGGTGTTCGGCCCTGAATCCTCGGGCAAGACTACCATCACCCTTCAGATCATTGCGGAAGCGCAGAGACTCGGGGGGCTGGCCGCCTTTGTCGATGCCGAGCACGCGCTCGATCCCGGCTATGCCAAAAAGCTTGGTGTGGATGTGGACAACCTGCTCGTTTCGCAACCCGACAGCGGCGAACAGGCCCTCGAAATTACCGAGGCCCTGGTTCGCTCTGGAGCCATCGACGTGCTCGTGGTGGACTCGGTCGCCGCGCTCGTCCCCAAGGCCGAACTGGACGGCGAGATGGGCGACTCGCACGTCGGCCTGCAGGCCAGGCTGATGTCGCAGGCACTGCGCAAGCTTACCGGCACGGTTTCCAAATCTCGCACCGCGTTGATCTTCATCAACCAGATCCGCGAGAAGATCGGCGTCATGTTCGGCAATCCCGAAACCACCACCGGCGGCCGGGCGCTCAAGTTCTATTCCTCGGTGCGCGTGGACATTCGCCGCATTGCGGCCATCAAGGAAGGCGATGCGGTTACGGGCAACCGGACGAAGGTCAAGATCGTGAAGAACAAGGTGGCTGCGCCGTTCCGGGAGGCCGAGTTCGACATTCTCTATGGCGAGGGGATCAGCCGGGAGGGCGACGTGCTCGATTTGGCCGTGGCCCACAACATTGTGGAGAAGTCCGGCGCCTGGTACAGCTATGGCGGCGAGCGCATCGGCCAGGGCCGGGAGAACACGCGCGCTTTCCTCAAGGAAAACAAGGACATCTTCACGAAGCTCGATGGAGAGGTCCGGAAGAAGCTGAACATCGGCGTGCATGCCAAGGCCGAAGTGCCTGAAGTTCCGGTGGCGGGCCCGGCGGAGGCCAAGGAAGCAGTCCGCGTGCGCCGCGGCTAGAACTACGCGAGGGCTCTCCGCGTATACGACTCCATGTTCCTATGGTCGGGGGAACTCGGAATTGCGACTTCAGGTTCTGGGCGTCCACAGGCTTCCCAATCCTGCTCTACACTGAGACGGCAATGAAGATTGTCAGGCAAACGCACAGGGTCCATCTGCGGTTGATCCTCGGCTCTTTCGCCCTCTTCTGTGCGTTGCTGGAGTCTGCGCTCGCCCAGAGCGGGCCGGCTCAGTCCGGTTCCGCCCCGCTTCAGACGACATCTGCACAAAGTCCGGCCCAGATCCGGGGCGTCATCAGCCTCGATGGTCCCTGGAAGTTCCAGACCGGGGACGATCCGCGATGGGCAGATCCCGGCCTTGACGATTCGAAATGGCTATCGGTTACGCTTTCAGACCGGCTTGATTACCAGGGCATCGAGCCTTATACCGGCTACGGGTGGTATCGCCTTCGTTTGCCGCCCGATCAGATTGCCGCGTTGGGCGGTTCATCCGGGACACAGCTGGAACTGCTGTTTTTCGGCGACTCGGTGGGGCAGCTTTCAGCGTATGTGAACGGGGTGGAATCGGGCCGAACGAAGGGGATGACCGACCCGCCCCGAATGTTTCGATCTCAGCCGTTTGCGGTGCAGCTTTCGGCTCCTGATGCAACCGGCGCAAGGGTTATCGCGATTCGCACATGGGCCGGTCCCGGAGTCACGGTCAGCCGCGGGCTGCTCACCGCGGTGAAACTCGGCACGCAACCTGAAATCAGCGACCGACTCGATCTTGCCGAAGGCCGCCAATGGGATCAGAACGCCATTGCGCCGATTGTGCTCGCTTTTCTGTTTCTGGGGGTGGCCCTGCTGGGGGCGGCACTCTATCTTTCGCAGCGCCACCACTCTGAATACCTGTGGCTTGCGATTCTGTCGGTCACCGCCACTGCCGGGAGGTTGCTGAACGCGTTTTTTGGACTGTCCCTTCTGACGCTGTCGGCGTATCGCATTGCCAGCCCTTTTGTTGGCTACATTTTCATGGCAGTCACGATCGAGTTTGTCTTCCGGTTCACCGGCAGTTCTGCGCGCCGTACGGTGCGCGGACTGGAGATCGCGGCGCTGCTGGTTCCATTTTTCCAGTTCGTGCCGGCGGAACTGCTGAATCAGGTCATCTCGGCCTGCGCCGAGCTGACTTTCAGCGCCGTGGTCACGGTGCTGCTGTTTCAAGCGTGGCGAAAGGGAAGGGGCGACGCCGGGGTTATGCTGGCCCCGTTTTTTCTTGCCGCTTCGGCCGATTGGATCAATTCGGTTCTTGGCTTTGCGGCAGGGCGGCACTGGATCGGCGAGCAGTACGCTTCGCCGCTATTCCATATCGGACCGATCGCATACACCGTCGGGAACATCACCGACGCCATTTTTCTCAGCAGCCTGATCGCGGTGATTCTGTATCGATTCATTCGCGTGAGCCAGGATGAGCAGCGCGCCAACGCGGAGATTTCGGCGGCGCGCAGCGTGCAGGCATTGCTGATTCCAACCCAGCTTCCGTCGAACAAAAACTTCATGCTGGAGAGCGCATATCTGCCGGTGCACGGAGTGGGCGGGGACTTCTTCCAGGTTTTGCCGCTCAAAGACGACTCTCTCTTGATCGTGGTGGGCGATGTGAGCGGCAAGGGCCTGCAGGCGGCGATGAGCTCGAGTACGCTCGTGGGCGCGCTGCGCAACGAGATCTCGCACGATCCGGCGACCGTGCTCGACCATTTGAATCATGTGCTGCTTGGCGCTGTTTCCACTCCGGGAGCGTTGCCGGGACTGGATTCGGCGCCTTGCTTTGCCACGTGTCTTTGTGCGCGCATGCATCCGGATGGCACCCTGCAGATTGCCAATGCCGGCCATTTGAGCCCGTACCGCGACGGCCGGGAACTGGGTCTGCCTCCGAGCCTGCCGCTCGGCGTGATTGCTGACAACCATTACGAGCAGGTCACATTCCACCTCAAGCGGGGCGATCGGTTGGTCTTCTTGTCCGACGGCGTGGTTGAAGCCACGAGCCCCGACGGCGAACTGTTTGGGTTTGAGCGCACGCAGCAGGTGAGCAACGAGCCGGCTCGTTACATCGCCCAGACTGCGAGGCGTTTCGGGCAGACCGACGATATCACCGTTCTTTCGCTCTACCTCTCCTCCCGCGCCGCCCACCAGGACAGTGAAGAGGCTGTGCTCAGCAAATGAGAACAGTTTCCTGACGGCAGTTGCTTTCAAGTTCCCCCGTCTCAGGATTTCGACGCGAGACGAGCAGCCAATTCCATGCCGTAGAATCGCTGTTAAGCCGCAACCATGAGCGTACGAGCACTCTATCCCGGCACATTTGACCCTCCTACGAACGGCCATATTGACCTGATTCAGCGCGGGTCGCAGTTGTTCGAGCACCTCACGGTCGGCATCCTCATCAACCCGGTCAAGAATCCGCTGTTCACGGTGGAAGAGCGCGTGGAGATGCTCCGCGAGTCGACCAGCGAGATCGGGAACGTCTCGGTGGATACTTTCGATGGGCTCATGGTGGAGTTTGCGCGCCGACTGGGGGCAACGGCGGTGCTGCGCGGTATCCGCGCCATCTCCGACTACGAGCACGAATTCCAGATGGCGCTGATGAACCGGCGACTTGCACCCGAAGTGGAGACGGTTTTTCTGCAGCCGGCAGGGCGCTACTCCTTCATCAGTTCGCGGATGCTGAAAGAGGTCTTCAGTTTCGGTGGCGACGTGACAGGCCTGGTGCCGGCCAATGTGCTCAAACGCCTCCGCGGGCGCATCAGTGGCGGGTCGGCGACCACTCTCGAAGATGAGAGTTGATCTCCCGACTTAATCTGCCAACGCGCGAGAAGACAGGAGCGCTTTGCGCAGAACCCAGGTCAGGTACTTCAATTCATCTGAAGACAGACCTTCTCCGACCGTGATCAGACCATTGCGCGATTTGATGATGATGCCGGGATTCGGCACGAGCTTTCTGACCGTCGCCATGACCCGATCACTTTCAGAAGGGTGTATACCCGCGGGATAGGCTGAACGCGCCGACGCGACTGCATTCTCGATTGTGCTGTAGTCCACGTCCAGGACATCGCTTGCGGGCAAGTCCGTGGTCTGCATCATTCGGCCCTGGGAGCGCGCGATGACGATGCGCGAGCGCGAGATTGTGACCGTGGTGTTTTTACGCTGGCCGAGCCTCGCGAAGTAGATGCTGGCCCAGACCGTTGGCAGGCCGAACAGCACAAGGAAAATGAGGAGGAGTGTGGATGGGTTCGCGGATTTTGCCAGCACTGGAATGGCGCAGAGCGTGGCAATCAGACAGACGGCAATTGGAAGCAGCATGCGAATGTACATCATGGGTCTGGGCGCGCCGGCAGGTATCACGATCTTCGTTTCGCTGGCATTCTCCTCAATCTGGGAAGACATTTGGACCGGGCGGGGCTGCGGCTCCGACGCCACGCGGGGGTCGGTGCGCTCCTGCAAAGATTTACCCACATCCTCGGGATCGACCCGCAGCTCGCGGTCCGTCGTGGAGTCCACCATCGGCAAGGGCAAGGTGCGAGCCAAATGCTGCGCGATCCGTTGCGACTCGCCGAACAGCAACGGCTTGGTGATCGTGACATCTTTTCCAACCGATGCGCGCAGCATGACGGGATATGTCTCGGGAGCCTCGGAGTCGCCCGGATTATGCGAGGTGACCACTGCATTGAAATCACTGAGCGGCCGCTCGTCAGTGCGCAGCGGAATCAGCAGCCGGAGTTGGCGGATGATCGACCTTCTGTGGAGGTCCAGGATCAGAACCTGGCGTCCGAAGACCATGATTCCGCCAACGGCCAGGAAGACAAACCCCATGGGGATCAGAATGGGGGCCGGCGCGCCGCCCGATCCCGTTCGGAGGGGCAGGATGGCGGCTGCCGTGAGCAACATGAATGCTCCGGCAAGAAGGAACGGCATGCCGAAGATGGCGATCGCCCCTCCGCCGCGCGTGATCTTGAGGACACCGGGCTCGCTCTGACGGAAGGGAGCCGGAGGAGCGAGGGACTCGTTGAAACGGCCAGATTGTCCGGGGTCGATCATGGTTGCACCTTCAGCAAAGCACGGGTGCTGACGACTGCGAAATGAAAAAGGAGTCGAAGCAGGTACGTTGGGGTGAGGGTTATCGCACTTCAGGGAACGAAGTGGTTTCCCCCAACGATGGTGCTTGGGAGAGCCATTCTTGCCGGCCGATGATGGCTGCGTACGGGTTTCGCACATGGCGTGGGTTTCCCCGAATCGGAAAATCTGTAAAGATAGAAGCATTATGACCGTCGCTGCTCCCTCGCAAGTCTTTGCCAATCGCATTGGACGAATCGAAGTTTCTGCCACCATGGCCGTTGCCGCGGAAGCTGCCAAACTGCGGGCCCAGGGAGCAAACCTGGTTGATTTTGGCGCAGGAGAGCCTCATTTTGCCACTCCGCGCCATATCAAGGACGCGGCTATCGCCGCCATCGAGGCCAATTTCACGCGGTACACAGTGGTTCCGGGCATTCCGGACCTGCGTAAGGCGATCATCGAGCGTCACGCGTGCGATTTCGGGTCAGACTACGCGATCGATGAAGCCATCTTCACGAGCGGCGGCAAGCTCGCGCTCTTCAATACCATCCAGATCCTGGTGGATCACGGTGACGAAGTCATCCTGCCCGTTCCGTACTGGGTTAGTTTCAAAGACATCATCCAATACGCCGGCGGCAAGGTGGTTTTTCTTGAAACCAGCGAGGCCGAGAACTTCAGAATTACGGCGGACGCCATCGAGGCGGCCATCACTCCGCGCACCAAGGCAATCATTCTCAATTCGCCATCGAATCCGGCAGGCTCGGTGGTCTCGGCCGAGGACCTTGAGCGCATTGTGCATCTCGCCCACGACCGCGGCATCTTTCTGCTGCTCGACGAGTGCTATGTCTACCTGAACTACGCCAGCAAGCCGGTTTCAGGGGGTAGTTTTACCTGGGCCAAGGATCACATGGTGATCCTCGGTTCGCTGTCGAAGACTTACTCGATGACCGGCTGGCGCGCCGGATATGCCCTCGCGTCGAAGCCGGTTGTCGCCAACCTCAGTAAGCTGCAATCGCAGTCGACTTCGAATGCCACCAGCATCGTCCAGAAAGCCGCCATGGCGGCGCTGGCAGGACCGCAGGATTGCGTGGCACAGTTCCGTGCCGAATTCATCGATCTTCGCGACCATATGCTTGCCAAGCTGGCTGAAATCCCAGGCGTTACCTGTACGAAACCGGAAGGGGCGTTCTACGTTTATCCGAACATTTCCGCGTTCCTCGGCAAGGGCGGCATACGCAGCGCAACCGACCTTGCCACGCGCCTGCTGCACGAAGCTCATGTAGTGACCGTACCAGGCGAAGCCTTCGGAACAGGCGAACACATTCGCCTCTCGTACCCGGTGACGAAACAGAACATTGACGAGGGGACCCGGCGCATGGGGGAGTTCCTGGCTAGGCTCGCTTGATCAGCATCTTCAGATTCTTCCGGGGAAGTGTGCCCAAGGGTTAGGGGCCACAGCTTTCGTGATTCCCGTCACTATAGCAGCATCGATTGTCCGTCCGGGGCTGTGCAAACCAGCCTTGAGTCGAGTAGGATGTGTTTTCCATGCCGAGCCCGATCGATTTTCGACCCGTGATCCTTGCCGGCGGCAGCGGCACCCGCTTCTGGCCGCGCTCCCGCCGCGCCCACGCGAAGCAGGTGCTGGCTCTCGATGGCGAGCGCTCCATGATCCAGCAGACCGTAGAGCGGCTTAAGCCCCTTGTCCGGGCCGAGAAGACCTGGGTGATCACCAACCAGTACCTGGCACAGGAGATCGCCGACCAGCTGGTCGGTGTGCCCGCGGCGCAGATCGTGCAAGAGCCGGTCTCCCGCAATACCGCCCCTGCCTGCGGGTTGGCCGCGTTTCTTATCGAGCGGCAGAACCCGGATGCGGTCCTGGGTGTATTCCCATCGGACCACGTGATTGCGGATGAGCCGCGTTTTCTGAAAGCACTGGACAAGGCCATCCACCTCGCGGCAGCGGGTGAAAACATCGTGGTGATGGGCATTGAGCCGACGCGGGCGGAAACCGGCTACGGCTACATCGAGACCAGTGACTATACCAAGGACGAGACCGCCTTGCACGTCCGCCGCTTCACGGAAAAGCCGAACCAGATGCGCGCGGAGGAATTCGTGGGAGCGGGGAACTACTTCTGGAATTCGGGCATGTTTCTTTGGTCGGCTCGAACCCTGGCCAATGCGGTGCGCGAGCATCTGCCGGAAACGGCGCCCCTGCTCGAGAAGATCGCATCGTGCTACGGGACTGCTCAGTTCGAGGAGGAGTTTCAGTCGCTTTATCCCAAGTGCGAAAACATCTCGGTGGATTATGCAGTGCTGGAACCTCGGTCTGCCAAAGGCGAGCGGTCGAGCCACCTTTATTGCGTCCCGGCTGAATTCAGCTGGAACGATCTCGGCTCATGGGCCTCGCTTTACGAGTACCAGGTGGAATCGCGCCTGCGCGGAGACGGAGAAGGCAACGTGGCGGAAACGCAGGGCCACCTGACCATCGAAGCCGGAAATAACTACATCTACAGCCCGAAGAAGTTCGTGGCTCTGGTGGGCGTCGAGAACCTGGTCATTGTCGATACCGAGGACGCCCTGCTCATCGCGCATCGCGACCACTCGCAGGATGTGGGCAAGATTGTGAAGGAGCTGAGCCTGACGGGGCGAAGCGAACTGATCTAGCGATGCTCGAGTTCGAAAGGCACGATGCACGGCGCAGCGTTGGAGTCCGGTTTGTAGCGTTCTTTCCCGGTGTATTCAACCGAGTGATCGGCAAGAGCCTTCGCCCACATCTGTTCTTTTTCTTTTGAAAGAGTCGTGGGCTTGTACTGGACGCCGGTCAAGATGAGCGTTCCATTGGCGATTTTGATTGGGAAGACGATGATCCTGCTATAGGGTTCGCACTGCGGAGTTGCAGGAAATGGGATGAAGTCGCTGTCAATCAAGCGCAACGCAATGTAGGTTCCATCTCGCCAGGTGAAGATTCGTCCCCTGTAAGTCATGAAACCGCCATCGGAGGCGGAGTAGCTCTTCACGCCATTTCGAATCGTAACCGGATCAAGGTGGTAGATAAGTTCATTGTTGCGAATGAACATCGTGTTTTCGTGATACCAGAGGGTGGAAGAATCGTCCGGACTCAAGCTGTCCATCTGGGCGAGTCCCATGAAGCTCCCGCTGATGGGCCGCATGGGATCCGGTGCTTTGGAAGCAGGGTTTGTGGATTGCGCATGCGCTCCCAAAATGAGGAGTGCTCCGAAACACGGAATCAGAGGGAGGGTGCGGGGTTTCTGCATCTTATCTTCCGTTGGTCACCCATTGTAGAACGCTGCCCGCGGTGAGGATGGGGCGGTTGTTTATGCTTATCTATTCACGGGAGTCGCAGAGCACGCATGTCTCACCCGCAAATCAAGTTTGGAACGGACGGCTGGCGCGGCGTCATCGCCGACGAGTTTACCTTCGCCAATGTGCGCACAGCCGCCGAAGCGATTGCTGCCTACATCCACGCAAAGGAAGACCCGGCGAAAGGGATTTGTATCGGCTATGACACGCGCTTTGGGTCGAAGGCATTTGCGCGGGCATGCGCCGAAGTTGCCGTCGCCACTGGTATCCCGGTGCAGCTTGCCAACGACATCACGCCGACCCCGGCGCTGAGCTATGGGGTGCGCGAGCGCGGAGCGGCCGGCGGCATCATGATCACGTCGTCGCACAATCCGGCGCAGTGGAATGGCGTGAAATACAAGGCGTGGTACGGCGGGTCGGGCAAGCCCTCGATCATCGCCGAGATTGAATCGCATCTTGGCGAGGCGGTTCCGCGCGCAGCACGACCTGCACCGATTGTCGAGGTGGATTTTCTGCCTTCGTACCTCAAGGCGATCGAGAGCTTCGCTGATCTCGACCTGATCGGCCGCTCCAAAATGAAGTTCTGCATCGACTCGATGTACGGCGCGGGGCGCACGATTCTTTCCGAGATCTTCGAAAAACTGGGCGTTGGGCACGTGCAGATCCGCGGCAACGTCGATCCGCTGTTTCCCGGGATCAACCCGGAGCCGATCGAGCCGCACATTCGCGCGCTGGGCGAAGCGACGGTCGCGCACAAGTGCGATGCGGGACTGTGCACGGATGGCGATGCCGACCGCATCGGCGCCACCGACGAGCATGGAAACTTCGTCGATCCGCACAAGATTTTTTCGGTGCTGCTGAGCTGGGTGCTTCGCCGCAAGGGCTGGCCGGGAGCCGTGACGCGCGCGTTTAACACCACCAAGATGCTCGATCGTATTGCCGCCAAGCACGGGCGCGAGCTGATCGAGCACGGCATCGGCTTCAAGTTTGTCTGCGACTACATGCTGGAGCGCGAGATCGTGATGGGCGGCGAGGAGTCGGGTGGCATCGGATTCCAGCGGCATTTGCCGGAGCGCGACGGGCTGCTGAACGCGCTGTTGCTCGCTAACGTAATGGCCGAGGAGGGCAAGACGCTGGGCCAGCTGGTCGCCGATCTGCAGGCCGAGTATGGAGAGCATCAGTATGGGCGCATCGATCTGCACATTCCCGACGAGATGAAGAATGCGGCGATTGCGCGGGCGCGCGCACTGCAGGCGGGTGATCCAGCCATCGCGGGCATGCCGGTTTTGCGGCAGGAGACGCTCGACGGAGTGAAGTTCTTCCTCAATAATCCAGAGGCAAAGCAGAAGCCGAATGCTGCCGAAACGTGGATCCTGTTTCGGGCCAGCGGTACCGAGCCGTTGCTGCGGATCTACACCGAGTCCACGTCGAAGGAGGCGGTGGCAAAGCTGCTTGAGTCAGGGCGGGCGTTTGCACTGGGCGCGATGACGAGATCAACTGATCGCTGATAGCGGATCACTGTTTACAGCTTCGGAGGAGCCATGTTCATTCACATTTTCGGATTTCGCTGGAAGCCCGATGCCACGGATGCCGACAAGGCGCGTGCCCAGCGAGACATTCTTGCGTTCCGCGGCCACGTCGTCGGGCTGCTTGATGTGCACGTCGGCCCCAACGTCTCGCCGCACGGCCAAGGCTACACCTACTGCGGCCTCATGACGTTTACCGATAAAGCGGCGGCCGATGCATACACCACGCACCCCATGCACCAGGCGCTGCTCAAATGGCTGCGGCCGCTGATCGATCCCGTGGAGCTTGATTTCCAGGCGTGAACTGAGAGGCCGTCAGCGCCGGAACATGCGCGCGTCGAAGTGAAACGGCTTCGGCTCCTCGATGCGAATCTCCGCTGCGCGCGGATGCGCGGGATTGACCAGCACATTCCATTCCTCGCGAAGGGCCGCCGATGGAACTTCGATGGCAAATGAGCTCTTTTCGCGGATCCATGCATCGCCGATGGCGCGGAGAGGAGCAAAGTCGCTGTTCCACCATTCGGGCGGCAATTCACTCGATTCGATCCGCTGCGCGGGCTCTCCCTGGGGAAGCGTGGCAGCGGTCGCCACAAGATCATCCGGCTGCAGATTCGGCTCGATGTGAACAAAGAGCTCAATGGCTGCCAGGGCCAAAGATGAAGACGCGTAGACCATGGGGACGCCGGGCGAGTTCCATCGGCCACCGTAGCGACGCGCGCCGGTGCCGGAGAAGGCTTCCGCAGCATAGCGCGTCTTGGTGATGCGCCAGATACGCATCTAGCTATAGACACCGTAGGCGACGCGACCCAGAATTTCTTCCACTTCGCGAACTCCGGGATCGGTGTCGAGCAGATCGAGTGGACGCTCGCCATCGAGCGCGCGATTGGGTGTCTTCAGCCATTCCGAGGCCTTGGTGCCGTCGCCAAGCGTTTCGGAGGCCATGGCGTAGACGCGGGCGAGACGAACGGCGCGGTCCGACTCGGCTGCCGTGAGGCGGGAGTGCTGGGCCAGACGGCGGCTCAGGGTGCGCTGGGGAATTCCGAAGCGCGATGACACGTCGGCCTGTCGCAGGCCTGTCCTCTCGACCAGTGCCCGCAACGCCGCGGCAGGAATGCCTTCGCGAACCAACTGCGCCAGGTCAGACGAGCGCGTGATGGCTCGGCCCAGGATCTTTTCCCCACCCAAAATTTCGGCAACGGCAGCAATCGTCATTCGTGCCCCTCTAAGAGATCATTATAGGCCATTTGGCAATTTTGTATATGCCAAACTTACCGGGGACGGCTCAACTTACCCAATGATCGCCGCTTTGGCCCGTTTACCGAGGCGAATGACGATCCGGGCGGGCAGTTCAGGGATGGAAATGACGGTGCTGGTGGCGGTTTCGCCATCGAGCTTGACGGCTTTCTCGGCGATCTTGCGATTGGCTTCGGCGCCGCTGGCCGCGAGGCCAAGGGCAACGAGCAGTTTGGGCAGGCGGACGGGCAAGCCGTCACCAGGTCCCGCCACATCGTCATAGGCGATGTGGGACTCGTCGAGGTCTTCGCTTTCGCCCTTCTGCTGGAACATGCGCGCCCAGTTTTCGTCGGCGTGCTGCGCGGCTGTTTCGCCGTGAAAGCCGGACGTTATGGTGCGCGCCAGGCGCTTCTTTATGTCCATGGGGTGCTCGCGACCCGCGGCGACGTCGGCCCGCAGTGCGTCGATCTCCGATTGCTTCAAGTCAGTGAGCAGCACCCAGTACTTCCACATGAGCTCGTCTGAGATCGACATGAGCTTGCCGTACATTTCCTGCGGCGGCTCGTTGATGCCGATTGCATTATTGAGGGACTTGCTCATCTTCTGTACGCCGTCGAGACCTTCGAGGATCGGCGTCATCAGGATGATCTGCGGCTTCTGTCCGTAGCTGCGCTGCAACTCGCGGCCACACCCGAGATTGAAGCGTTGATCGGTTCCGCCAAGCTCCACGTCGCACTCGAGGGCTACCGAGTCGTAACCCTGCATGACCGGGTAGAGCATTTCGTGCAGGCTGATGGGCTGCTCGGCCTGGAAGCGCGTATGAAACTCGTCGCGCTCAAGCATCTGGCTCACGGTGAAGTGCGAGGTGAGGCGAATGGTGTTTTCATAGTCGAGCTTACCGAGCCACTCGCTGTTGTAGCGCACCTCGGTGGTTTTTTCGTCGAGGATGCGGAACACCTGCTCCTTGTAGGTTTCGGCGTTCTTATCAATCTGCTCTCTGGTGAGCGGCTTGCGCGTAACGTTGCGGCCGGTGGGATCGCCGATGAGCGAGGTGAAGTCGCCGACCAGGAAGATGACGGTATGCCCGAGCTGCTGAAAATGGCGCAGTTTGCGCATCAGGACGGTGTGGCCGAGGTGCAGATCGGGGGCGGTAGGGTCGAAACCGGCTTTGATCCGCAGCGGGCGGCCGGTTTTACGGCTGTCTTCGAGTCGTTCGCGGAGGTCTGAAACGCGAATGATTTCGGCCGCACCTTTTTGAAGCAAATCAAGTTGCTCATCTACAGGAAGAAACGTGCTCATGCCGTCTTCAGTATAGAGTCCGCGCACTCAGGGCAGGAGCAGTGCGGCAGTGGCGCAGGCGTTTTTGAGCCCTCGCTCTGCCGTTTCTGCCTGTTTCTGCAAGTGCTCCATCTTGAAGCGCAGCTCCTGATTCGCTTGCAGCAGTTCGCCTACCAGGTTCTGCAGGCGACGGTGCTCGGAATCAGGCGGAGCGTTTTGGGACGACGGGCCACCTGATGGCCCCATCTCCGCCGGCAGCATCAGCTCACGCTTCATCGATCGTCCTGGCCGCCGCGTCAATGGCTTCGGCAATTTTGCTGATTTGTTCAGCGCTCATGCTTCCGCGTTCTGCGCGCATCTTCAGCGCGATTTTCAAATTCATCATCGCGCGCATGATTTGCGGTGACCGGCCACGCCCGAACATCTTTCCGGCCTCCTGCATGCGCCCGAAGATTGCTTTCAGGATCGGTTGGTTTGTCTTCAAAACCGCCTTGCCCGCTTCTGTTGCGGCATAGAGCTTTTTGCTGCCCTCGGTTGAGGCAACCGTCGCCAGTCCTTCTTCTTCGAGAAGAGTCAGCGTCGGGTACACCACGCCGGGGCTCGGCGCGTAGCCGCCCGAAAACTTTTCCTCGATCGCCTTGATAATTTCGTAGCCATAACTCGGCTTGTCTGCGATGAACTGCAGGATCACCAGGCGCAAGTGTCCGTTGTCAAAGAAGCGTTCGCGTCCTCCGCCGGCAAAGGCTTCCCAGCGTTCCCGCCGGTCATCCCACCAGCCGCGGCCGTGGCGATGGCGTTCTTCGCCTTGTCCCCGCTCGCAGTGCATTTCTCTAAAGTGTCCACACATTCGATTTTCTCCGATCTATCCAAGATATATCTTAAGATATATCTAAAATAATCTTGTGTCAAGACGAAGAGAGGAAAAACTGTTCGCGGGCGGCACTCAGCGAAGATTCATCGTTCTTCTGCAACTTCCACAGTCGCGATCTGCTCTAACGCGGAGGAGAAAACCAAGCTATGTCTTCCGTTTCAGGTCGTGTGATGCAGGTGCCGTCGGGTGGGGCGAAGTTCGAACTGGTTCAGAAGCAGTTTCCCGATCCTGGACCCGGGCAGGTGCGGATCCGCGTGCATACATGCGGGGTTTGCCACTCCGACTCGCTAACCAAGGAGGGCATGTGGCCGGGCCTCGAATTCCCGCGCGCACCCGGTCACGAGGTCGCGGGGGTGCTCGATGCGGTCGGCCCCGATGTGCCGATATTTAAAGTCGGCCAACGCGTCGGGCTGGGGTGGCACGGCGGCCATTGCAACTACTGCACGCCATGCCGGCGGGGAGATTTCATCTTGTGCGAGAACCAGCCCATCAGCGGCATCAGCTACGACGGCGGCTATGCCGATTACGTAATTGCCCCGGCGAATGCCATCGCGCTCATCCCTGAAGGGCTGAATGACACAGATGCGGCGCCGCTGCTTTGCGCTGGCATCACGACGTTCAACGCGCTGCGCAACTCTGGCGCACGGACCGGCGATACGGTGGCGATCCTAGGCATTGGTGGACTCGGTCACCTTGCCATCCAATACGCCGCCAAGGCCGGATACCGCACTGTTGCCGTTGCCCGCGGCCAGGACAAGGCTCCGCTTGCAAAGCAGCTCGGCGCCCACATTTATATCGACACCACGTCGCAGGATCCGGCCAAAGAGCTGCAGAAGATGGGCGGCGCGCAGATCATTTTGTCGACGATCACCAGCGCAAAAGCATTGGAATGGGTGATCGACGGTCTCGCCCCCGGGGGCAAATTCATCCTGGTCGGCGCGCCGGACGGCCCGGTTGTCGTCAATCCGTTTCCCATGCTGCTGGGGAGGCGCACGGTGGCCGGATGGCCTTCGGGGACCGGCATGGATTCGGAAGACACGCTGAACTTCAGCGCGCTGACCGGCGTGAAGCCGATGAGCGAGGTGTATCCGCTGGAGAAGGCGGAGGAAGCCTACGCGCGGATGATGAGCGGGAAAGCAAGATTCAGGGTGGTGCTGGACATCAGCTCTTAGCCTTCAGCTCTCAGCCGTCAGCTTTCGAGCGGTGAGTCAGGGAATGAGGGACCGAGGGACTGGAAGACGCGGGGACTGGGCGCGCAGGGAACAGTGATTGCAGCGGCGAGATTCGCGTTATACTCGTGGGCATGATGCGCCTCGGCCAACCTGCCGGGGATTCCCGGCGGCGACCGCTTCTTCTCGAAGAGATCCTCTACGGCCTTGCTTTCTTCGTCCTGCTCTTTACCGGGCTCTATACTCTGACGGGCGGCCTGGGGAACGTCAGTGAGCTTGGCAGCTTCATCGCAGTGCTGTTCCTCGTGTTTGGCGTCTACGGCGGCGCATTAAAGATCTTGACGCTGCTCGATCTGCTTTTTCCTCCGATACACTCCGATGCTGCGCATGCTTCGCGGTGACAGAAGGGCAGAGAAACAGAAAGACAGAGAAACAGAAAGACAGAGAAACAGAGAAGCAGAGAAGCAGAGAAACAGAGACGCAGAGAAGCAGAGAAACAGAGACGCAGAACAAGAAAAACAGTGGTCACCGATCCGTTGCGAGTCGAATACGGGTGATAGGGCAGCAGCGCAATGCCGGCACTCTCTGCGTTCCTGGTCCTGAGGTCCCTCGGCTATAATCGCGTTATGCACCGCGCTACCGTGATCGCCGCCTCCTTCGTCTTTGCGGCTCGCGCTGCGGCTGCGGCCGCCTAGACTCCCGCCTTACCTCATCCCTGAAAACCAGTTGCCAGTTGTCAGTCATCAGTTGGCCGCGATCCGTGCCATCCACGAGCCATGTTTGCGGCTGGTACCGACTGAGTACTTTTGCCGACTGGCCGCTGATCACCGATTACTGATCCCTGTATTCTGGAGACAATCATGGAAGAGTTCAGCCGTATTCAGCGCCTGCCGCCCTACGTGTTCAACATTACCGGGGAGATGAAGGTCTCGGCGCGACGCCGCGGAGAAGACATCATCGACTTCGGAATGGGCAATCCCGATGGAGCCACGCCGAAGCATATCGTCGAGAAGATGATTGAGGCGGCGCAGAAGCCGGCGACGCACCGTTACTCGGTCTCGCGGGGGCTGCCGCGGCTGCGCAAGGCCATCTGCAACTGGTACAAGACGCGCTACAACGTGGACCTCGATCCGAACACCGAGGCGATCGCGACCATCGGCTCGAAGGAAGGGATCGCGCACCTGTGCCTGGCGATTCTTGACTCGCGCGACACGGTGCTGGTGCCGAACCCGAGTTACCCGATCCATATTTACGGCCCGGTGATTGCCGGCGCGCACGTGGTCAGCGTGCCCATTCACGATACGGAGCAGTTTCTGCGGCAGCTCGAGGACCTGATTCCGCGGATGACGCCGCGGCCCAAGGCGCTGATTGTCAATTTTCCATCGAACCCGACGACGCAGTGTGTCGATCTGCCCTTTCTGGCGAGGCTGGTGGCGCTGGCGCGTGAGCACAGCTTTCATCTCATCCACGACCTGGCGTATGCGGATATCGCGTTTGACGGCTACAAGCCGCCGAGCGTGCTCGAGGTGCCGGGCGCGAAGGATGTCGCGGTCGAGTTCTTCACGTTGTCGAAGAGCTACAACATGCCGGGATGGCGCATCGGCTTCATGGTGGGGAACCCGGTGCTGGTGAACGCGCTGGCGAAGCTGAAAAGCTACTTCGATTACGGGACGTTCACGCCGATCCAGGTGGCGGGCATTCTGGCGCTCGAAGGGCCGCAGGAGTGCGTGCGCGAGATCTGCGAGAACTACCGGCGGCGGCGCGATGTGCTGGTGGAAGGGCTGAACAAACTGGGCTGGCCGGTGACGAAGCCCAAGGCAACGATGTTTGTGTGGGCGCAGATCCCGGAGCAGTATCGCGGACTCGGGTCGCTGGAGTTCTCGAAGTTGCTGCTGACCGAGGCGAAGGTGGCGGTGAGCCCGGGCATCGGCTTTGGCGATTACGGCGACGGTCATGTGCGCTTCTCGCTGATCGAGAACGAGGAACGGACAAGGCAGGCGCTGCGTGGGATGAAAGCGATGCTGGGGAAGGCGGCAGTGGGGAAGGATGCGCTGATCGCGTCGTCCTAACCGGCCTTCTTCGGCGGAGGGCAGGATAGATTTGGGATTCGTTTCCGGTTCAGGTGGCGGTGGTGTAGTTTGATTGGATCAGTCCGCGAAGGAGGTCTGAAGATGCCAATTGGCGTGCAGCAGGATTTTGCCGGAACTACCCTTGCGCAATACGACCAGGTAATCCAAAAGATGGGGTTTCATCCTGGAGGCCCCGGTGCACCTGGCGGGCTCTTTCATTGGGTCACCAAAACCGATTCCGGTATCCGGGTCGTTGATGTGTGGGAGAGCCGGGAGCAGTTTGAAAAGTTTGCAAAAGAGAAGATTGGACCACTCGCCGCACAGGCGGGCGTGACCCAGCCGCCCAAGGTCACGTTTATCGAGATTCACAACTACCTCACCAAGGGCTAAGCGGCGGCCGCATTGGTTTCGGTGCTGAAATGCACTGAGGACAACAACGACCGCAGATTCCCGCGCTGCTTTTCCGCCAAGAGACGCTGGGGCAAAAAAATATCGCAAAACATCCCTCAGGGGCTAAAGCCCCACTATTTGCGCTACTTTGCGGCACGACTAAAGTCGTGCCCTTTCAAAACCGGTTGCAACCCTTTCTAATGCGAGGCGGGTTTGTGGGCGGCGGTGGCGGCGGCTGGGTGTGCGGGTGTGGTCGGGAGCACGCGGGCGAGCCTGATCCTGGTGATGTTCGGAAAATTCTTTGCAATGTAGGCGTCGCCCTGCGAGGTGATGAGATCCTGCTGCGGCTGCTCGCCGTATTGCGGATTGATCTTGTCTACCACGTCTATGCCTTCGATGACTTCTCCGAAAGGCGCGAAGCCCATGCCATCGAGGCGGGCATTATCTCCGAAGTTGATGAACAGCTGCGTGGTGCGCGTATTGGGGCCGGCGGTGGCAAATACCAGGCGTCCGCGGGTATTGCTCTGTTTGACCGGATCGTCCTGGATGGTGGCGTGGTCCCATGCCTTGTTGATGGCGGGGTCGGCGTTGAGCCCGAACTGGACCACGAAGCTGGGAACGACCCGGAAGAAGCTGGCGTTGGTGAAGAATCCGTGGCGAACCAGGTTGTAGAAACGGTCCGCGCCGAGGGGCGCCCAGTCGCGATGCACATCGACGAGGAAGTTGCCGGCGGTTGTAGTGAAGCTAACCTTGAACTCCGCCGGAGCCTTGGCCGTGAGCGAGGCGGGATTGAGCAGGGATGCGTGCGGCGCGGTCGAGGGCCGGGAAGCCGCAGTCTTGGGATGAGGCTTGGACGTCGGGGCTTGCGCGAGAGCGCAGGGCACGAGGACGGCGCAAAGGGCGAAGGCGGAGAGGAGGCGTTTCATGCGAAGACCATTATAAAGACAGGAAACAGAGAAACAGAGAAGCAGGGATCAGGGACCAAGGATGAGGGACCGGTTCCCACCCATGACGCAACAACGGCGTCATGGATGGGGCACCCGGCAGGCGGACTGGAATTCGTCGTAGGAGGCCGAGTGGAGCGTGACGGTGGCGCGATCGATGAGGATGCCGGACTGGAACGGGATGCCCTGTTCGTTGGGGCGGTCCATGACCAGATCCTGTCCGTGCCAAGTGCCGGCGATGTCGAAGAAGCCGCGATGCTGGTAATTGATTGAGAAGGGCTTTCTCCACTCGAGCAGGCGGAAGTCGAGGAGGCTGTTCGCGTCGGTGGTGTAGCCGCCGTACATGGTGCCGGTAAGGTTCATGCGCTCGGGATTGCCGGGAGCGACGCAGAGCCAACCCTGGCCGGTCAGGTCTGCGCTCCAGCCCTTGCCCTCGCGGCGGCCGCCATTATGGCGTCCCGGCCGGCCTGGCCAGAATGAGACGTAGAGCGGATAGGTCTTGCCGTTTTTTGCGACGACGGTGCCGGTGCCGTGCCAGTAGAGGAGCGGGGTGGAGCGGCCTCCGATGTGGAGCGCCCACGGATTCATCAGCACCATCAGGGCCCATACGCCAGCCGTAATCAGCGCCGCTCCGAAGAGCAGCTTGATGAAGCAGCCCGTGAGGCAACCGCCGAGTGAGCGCATGCGGATGAGTATAGCGTTGGCGAGATCAGAGAGACAGAGAGACAGAGAAGACAGAGAAACAGAGAGACAGAGAAACAGAGAAACAGAGAAACAGAGAAACAGAGAGACAGAGAAAACAGAGAAAACAGAGAAAACAGAGAAACAGAGAGACAGAGAGACAGAGAAACAGACGGCAGTGGGCTGCAGTGCGCAGGGCCAGGGTCAATTTGGCAGCAGACCGTAGACCTCCAGCTCACCCGGTATCGTGGGGGTGTTGCCGGGTTGCTGGTTATCGTTTCCGCGCGTTCCGACGTAGACTTTGCCGTTCGCAATGGTAGGAACGGTGAACTTGACTGCGAGGCCAGCGGTGTTCCCGGAATTCCATAACTCCGTGCCAAGGTTGCTCGCGTCGTAGGCATGCAGCACGGTGGGGCCGCAACCCGGCGACTGTTTGGTGCAGTAGAGGGTGCTATCAAGAGCCCATACGATGCCGTTGGAGTTGTCGGGCCTGGCGGAAACCGAAGGGGTGGCGCCGTGGGAGCCGTACATTGTGGCCGAGGTCGAAACCGGCGAAGGATTTATCTGGTAGGTGGCTGCGTTCAGCGTGTACTGCTGCAGCGCGCCGGAGCTGCCGGCCAGATAGAACGATGAGTTCCAATAAGCCGGTGTTCCAAAGATGCCGTTGCCGAAGTTGAGCAGCTGGACCGCGCCGCTATTGGTGGCAGTGTAGCCGCCCATTGCATCTCGATTGAGCAAGCACAGGGCGCCGTCTTTTCCGCCACCCACAACCAACCGGTTCGGCAGGCCGCCGTTCGACGGGAGGTCGACAATCACCGAGGATCCTCCTGAGCCAAAGTCGATGTCATCGAGGTTGTCGGTGGACTGGTTAGCCGGCGTGAAGTATTGCATGACGGCCAGGCTGGCCGAAAGCTGCAAAAACGAGTCTCCATAGTCGTTGTTTGGAGCGGTGGAGTTGGTGACGTCGAAAGCGCCGTTTCCTGTGATGACATAGAGGTTGCCTGCGCTGTCAGCTGCAGGCGCGCCGCCACCCATCCAGATTCCGGCTTGGCCGGTGTTGGGGGCTGAGTTGAAGGTGTAGAGGTGGTTCAGCGTGGATGCGTCGAATCCCATGATCCACCCATACCAGGGGTTTGCATCCTCATGGGACGCCCATGCGACGTAGACGACTCCATTCACCAATGCCAGCCCGGCTCTCTGATTCTCCTGTTGCGGAGAGAATGTGGCGATCGGGGCGAGTTCCGGATAGGTTCCAGAGATGGCCACCGGACCGGAAGCGAGCTTTTCGTTCCCGCTGAGCAAGTCAATCTTGTGGAGCCTCTGGTAGAAGACGGTCTGTGTTGCATCGACAGATTTGGAAACCAGGTAGAGCACTGACGCGGCCGGATCGATGACAGGGGTGCCTGTGACTCCAATCTCGGGCTGGATGTCCCCGAATCCCACCCCAACCAGCATGTTCGGAACCGATGTTTCGCCCGCCGTTCCGCCATGCACCGCATCGATGAGATTGACGTGCCAGAGGGTGGTGCAGGGGCTCGTGTCGGCGTCGAATGCGTACAAGCTGTCATGCTGGGTGGCCACGAACACAACATTGTGTGGCCGGCCGGCGATGGCGAGATTCGGCATCCAGAGGGGCTGAGTGTAGATTGCGCCGTCCACCTGGCAGTTGAAGAGCATTCCGAACGACTGGGAGGTGACGTTGGAAGGCGTCAGGGCATACTCCTGCGAGTTCACGCCGTTGCGCGAGACATTGTTGTGGTAGGTGACGACGCCCGAGAGATCGGTGACGCCAATGGTCACGGACGAAGTTACCGCGGAGTTCTTCGCACTGGTGGCGCTGATGGTGTAAACGCCTGCCGTTGCTGGAGCAGTGTAGGTGACCGGGGATCCGCTGGCCGAAGTCGCGGATGAGAATGTGCCGCACGCGGTTCCATTGCAGCCTGAGCCCGAAGCGGCCCAGTTGACGCTGCTGCCATCGCTCGCGGTCGCCGTAAGCGCCGCCGCCTGATTGGTTGCGATTCCGGTCCGCCTGGGGCTGACTGAGATGCTTGCCGGTGGAGTACTGGACTGCGAGCCTCCGCATCCCTGGAGGGCAATCGTGACCAGACAACCAGCAAGGAGCAGGACGGACTTGGAAAGCACTCGCGCGATTCGGCGCGGGAGGAGGAGATTCCTGGCAGGCAGACACATTTCTGATTTCCCAAGAAGAGCGGTTGGAGAAAGTAAGACAAGGAAAACCTAATTGGAAGAGTCATCTGCCAAGCTACACCCCCAACGGTGAGGGTGGCAATGAGTTGGGGACAGGGAACAGTGGTCAGAAGGCAGAGAAGCAGAGAGACAGAAGGCAGAGAAGCAGAGAGACAGAAGGCAGAGAAGCAGAGAAACGGAGAAGCAGAAAGCAGCGGTTGGGGGTCAGTCTGGCGTGGAGGCGACGGGGCTGGAGTAGTCGATGCGCCGAGCGCGGAGGAGGATCCACGACAGGAGCGCGCAGGCTGAAAACGCTGATCGCGGCGTCGGTGATCAGGCAGCCGTGGAGGGCTGGTGGATTCTTTGAGAGACTAATAGGGTGCAAATCGGTTTTGGTTGGATGATGCGATCTGGATGGTGGTTGGCGGCGCTGATGTTGCCGGTTGGAGCGGGCGCGCAGTCGTGTACTCCGTTCAACTATCACGTGGCGGACTTTTCGGTGCAGCTGTTGAACTGCGGCAAGGGCGGCAACGATGAGTCGATCAAGGTCGACGAGGATCCGGCGTATACGTCGGGCGACGGCGGGTTTCACGGCAGGGAGACGATCGTCACGAATTACAACGCGGGCCGGGAGCTGCGCGCCGTGGGTGTTGCGATTACGAACGAGGTTGCCGGCAACCCCGAGGGGTGGTTTGGAAAGATCTGCTCGAATCTGCCGGAGGGCGGCAAGTGCCAGCGCGTGGAAGGCGACGGCGAAGACGTCAAGCCGGCGGTTGCACGGTCGTATGAGGACGCCGGCATGCTGCACATCCTGTACGCCTTCATGGCCAACGGGACGACGGGTCAATATTCCGATCACGAAATGGTGCTGCTGACGCTGGAAATTGATATGCGGGAGCGTGGATGGAAGCGCGATTCGGAAGCCGACCAGCAGAAGATGGAAGACCTGCTGAGCGATTTTGTGGATAGCATCAGCTGGGATCACGACCGGCAGCGGTAGCAGAATTCAGGAGCGGATCGCATCGACAGCCTGCAATCTGAACCGGCGGAAGCGGTCAGTGGGCGGCGGTGTCCTTTTGCAAGGCGGCGTTCAGAGTGTCGGGGGAATTGACTTTGCTCTCGAGCATGGAAGCGATCAGATCGTGTTCAGCGAGTTCGGGCATCGGCTGCGTCACGTTCATTCCGGTGGTCTGGCCGGGAAAGTGGACCATGAAGACTGGGCGCTCGTCGAAGTGTCCCGCGGAGACCTGAGTTTCTTCGGGTGTCCAGAATTCCGTGCGGTTCCAAAGGGGAACGCGCCAGGAGTGGTCGGACGAGAGGATGATGGTGGTTCGATCTTTCTGGGGCGAGCGATTGATCTCGTCGAGCAGCTGGCCGAGGGTATCGTCGGCGAGGGTCAGGTTGTCGAGATAGTTGCCGCACGTGCAGAGCTGGTGCCGGTTGCGGTTGTAGATTCCCGGGGGATGGGGCACGTTCAGGTGGAGAAAGAGGAAGTGAATGCGGTCGTTATTGAGGAAGTGCTGCGACCGCGTCGTCAGGTCGCGATAGTCGGCGATGTTCTGATCGAGAAGCGTGGTTCCGCCATTCTGGAGATGCCAAAAGAACAGGTCGAAGAGATAGCGGGGCACCACGATGGAATTCGCGATGACGGACAGATGTCTTGATGCGCCGATGCGGTCGAGGGGAATCTGCTCCTGAATTCCGGGACGCCAAGTGCAGGCCGTGAGTTGATTGACAAAGATGCGGCAATAGGCGTTGAACCAGCCCACGATGCCGGGATTCCATCCGGCATTGAATGCCGATCCGAAGAGGGTAGCGGCGGGGTCATAGGGAAGCCAGCGGTGCTGGGTCTGGTCGAAATAGATCATGCTGCCATTTGCCTTGCCGCGAATTTCCTCCATTTCGCGTCCGGCGAGCAGCGAAGGAACGATCTGTTCAGTTTTAAAACTGAGTGGCTGGACGTTGGCGAAGGAAACGCTTTGGGCGCGCAGAGCCTGGAAGTGGGGGAATTGTTGGCCCGGAGGCGGATGCTCGAAGGCCAGGTCGTAGGAGAGTTCGTCGAACAGCACCCAGACAATGCGGGGATGAGGGTCGGTTTTTGGGAGGGAGGCGGAGTGGTCGAAGGAATGAACCTGGTGGAGGCCGAAGGTGAGATAGAGGAGCTCAGGCACGATCCAGACCGCGCAGAATGCAAATGCCGCCAATCCGTGGCGCAGGACCCGCGCGAGGGCATGCGTGGCCCGGGGCAGGATCACGGCCAATGCGGTAAACACCATGGGGAAGGAGATGCTGAGCCGCGAAATGACAGACTGCCAATATAGGAAGAAGGGCGCAGGGCCGGAGACTTCCAAGCCTGACTTTGATTTTGCGGGAAGGGAGATGAGGATGGAGAGAATACAGAAGGCGAACGCCCAGATTGCGAATCCCGCGAGGCAGCCTTCGGCGAGTTGGCGGATGAAGGCGTCGCGATGGGAGAGGAAGAAGAGGATGCAGACACCCAGGATGGTGAACACCAGCAGATCGATGAGCACACCGCTGAGCGGGTTGGTTAATTGCAGGCGCTCGTGGAGAAGTATCGTACTGCTGGGAAAGAGCAACTGATCGAAGAAGGGCAGCAGCACGAGGAGCGATAGGCCGGTCGATTCCAGTGCCCAACGTACTTTCATGCAAGCTTCTCCGCATGGAGGAGGATTCTTCTATTTTGCAATATCTCGCGGGCCCGGATGACGAAGTTCCGAGAAAGAATGTGGAAGAAATAACTCTCGTCTAATTTTGTATACAGTTCTTCGCGGCCGCGAGAAAGCGCCAAAAACTGGACATCATCCCGGGGAATCCATTCCAGCACTGCCCAGCGAGTGGAGATCGCGGCAAGTTGGTCGATGATGCTTTCGAGCGGGATCTGCTCGGTGACGAGCAGGTGATGAAGTAAGCCCATCATCAGGACGCAGTCGAACCGGTCAGCAGCGCGGGTGAGCAGGCCGGCATATTCGCTGTTTCGCCAGCCGACGGCGGGCGTAGGCCGGGCAAAGTCGGCAATCAAGGGAAGGATGGGAAGGCGTTCGCGCTGCGCGGCTTGCCAGTTGAGGTCGGTTGCGCGCAGGTCGGTGTCCCATGCGACGACCTCTGCTCCGCATTCCGCGGCGATGCGCGAATATACGCCGGTATTGGCGCCCACGTCGAGGACGTGTGCCGGGCGGGTGCTGCACAGGACACGGCGAACGAAGGCCTGTTTGGTGGCTTGATCCTTGTCGTGATAGTGGGTAGCGGTTTCGGTGTATCGGCTCCAGCGCGATGCACGCTCTGGCGGAACGAGCCGATCGAGGGCCTTGCGTGTCTTGCGGAGCGTGTGGCGCAGAGTGAGTGCAGCGATGTCGGGCGCAGTTCTGGACTGGTGTGTTCCCGGATGCATGTTGCGCTGCGTGGCGCGCTTCTCAAACATCAATGGCAAGGTGACAAGGGAGCGGCAGGGACTGGTCCAGCGCTCGAAGAAGGTCAGCGAATGGGCCAGGTCCGCGGGTTCGAATCCATCACGGCGGTGCATGATGGTGGCGAGAGGCCAACCGAGCCGGACATGCGCTGCCAAAGGCAGGAGGAACATGCGGACGAACTGCGCATAGGCGATCCAGATGGGATTCGTGGGCTCGCGCTTTTCGAAGGAAAGGACGTCAACAAAGACGGGGTCGGGCCCGGAGAACAGGATATTAAGAGGGGTAGCGTCTTTCAGAATGAACCCGCTCTCGAGGGATTCTTCGCAGAGGTCGAGGGTAAGCGATGCGGCTCTTTTCCATTGCCCGGGCGTCCATTCCCAGGGGAACGAGGGGAAAAAGACTTTTTCGTGTTCGAGCAGCGCGCCTTGATCCGGAGCAGATTCGCGAATTTCTGTGGTTACGAGGCGGCGTTGTTCCATCCAGCGCTGCGCGAGCGGCGACTTGATCCAGGCGAGAACTTCATCGGCGTGTGCGGGGTAGATCTCGCGCAGGACGCGGTCGCCTTCAATGAAAAGCCTGCCTTGCGGATCGCGAAATGTTTGTTCTCTTGGGGGCGCGGACGACTCAGCGTGGAGCATTGGTGTCAGACGCAATCTTGCGATTTCTTCCGAATCGCTCAAAAACCTGACGGATTCGTCTCCGAATCAGGAACGGGATCCCAACCAGGGTGGAACCCACGACCTGCAGCAGGAACAGGCCAGAACCCGGATCGACGTAGGCGTACGCGGGACGCGCGGTGATGCAGATCACCACGAAGAGCCAGAGCGCGACGCAAACACGGTAAAAGCCAATCCCGAACCTTGCCGGGGATGGTTTCAGGGGGGAAGCCATTGCTAGACTGTACAACGAAAGCGCGGCTAAACAATTCAATTCTTTGGTTATCAAGTTACTATTTCGCCATTTTCGAGTACCTGTTTCCAGATATCTGCAGAAAAGAGAGCCCGCTCGATACTTACTCGGGAGTCATTCCGCCTTTTCCAGCGTTCTGCGCCATTCGGCCAATTGTGTATTGAATCGTACGAAGATTCAGGGAATGAGCATTGGAGGGCGCAGTTTTTTTCAGAAGCTTGCGCGCACTCCAAGCTGCGCCGCGAAGGGGATGCCGACGGTGGTGCCGGGTCCGAAGAAATCGCCGAGCGCGCCTCCCGGAACGCGCAACTGATTCAGGCTGGTAATGGGAGACGTCGAAGAGCAGCCGGAGTTCTGGCAGACGCTGGTTATGTTGCCGGATGCGGCCTGGTCCGCAGGAACCGGCAAGGCGGCGACGTTGGTGACAAAATTTGCGCCGGGATTGTTGCGATTGAACAGGTTGAAGAATTCAGCGAATGGCATGACGGACCATTTTTCGCCGAGGTGAATGGGACGGCTGACGCGGAGGTCGGTTTGCAAGTAGGGAGTTCCGCGGAACTGGTCGAGCGAGGTAGGAATTCCGTTGACGGCGATGCGACCGCTGTTGTCGGCGGTGGTGATGGTAAAGGGGCGGGCGGATTCGGCTTGTGAAAGGCCGCTGATCTCGACGCCAGCGGGTGCTCGCCACATGCCTGCGAGAACGGCGCGATGGCGGACGTCCTCTCCGGAGGGACCGTAATCGCCGGGTGCGAAGGGATCGAGAGGATTGCAGACGCCGTTTACGTAGTCGAAGAGCTCGCCGAGGACGCAGCCCCATGTCTGCGCCTTGGAGAGCGTGTAGTTCGCAACCAGGCGCAGGCGCTTGCTGACGTTGCCCTTGAGGTGAATGAGAAGGCCGTTATAGCTGGAGCGATTGTCGGAGTGGAAGACATTCACGTCGGGAACGAAGGCGGCCTGTGCGGGCTCAGTGAGAGCGAGCTGCGGCGAGAACAGATTGACGCCGCCGGTATAGCTGTAAGCGCGGTAACCGTGATTGCCCTGTTCGTGAATGAAGTCCGCGCTGAGCGACCACTCTGCGCTGAAGGCGTGTTGCGCGCCCGCAGAAAGGTGAATCGCGTAGGGCGTTTTGTAGTTTGAATCGATCAAGCTGGCCGTGCCGCCATTGGCTGAGCCGGGGATGCAGCCGGCATTTTCCGGCCCGGCGGGATTGGCAATCGGGTCGACGCACGGTCCGGGAGCAGTGTTGACCGCCTGGAATGCCGCGACCCAGCCATTCTGTGCGAGGTCGTTGAAGTAGAGGCCAGCTCCACCGCGAACGACGGTGCTTCCGTTGCGTTGGGGCGACCAGGCAAAGCCGAGTCGAGGCGCGAACTGCTTGCGGTCGTCGTGCGGAGCCTGGGGAACGAGCGGGATGGCGAGCGCGGCGAGGGTGACGAGCCCGGGATTTGCGAGCTGGGTTCGCGCGGAAGAATTGAAGAGGCCATAGGTTGTGGAGTAGCGAAGGCCGTAGTTCAGAGTGAGATTGGAACGAGCCCGCCAGGAATCCTGCGCATAAAAACTGAGACGCTGGATGTTCTGCTGAAATCCTCCTCCGAGATTGGACGAGGACGCGCCCGCGTTCATGTTCGCAGTGAACTGCGCCGTATTTGTTAAGTAGTCAACGGGATTCTGAGGGAACTGATAGAGGGTTTCGGTGGTTCCGGGAAAGGCTCCGCCGAGCACCGGTTCGTGGATCAGATTCACGCCGAATTTCAGCGCATGGCGAGCTTGCTCAGCGCCGAGGTCGTAGCGGAACTGGTATTTCTGTTGATTTCGCTCTGATGGGAAGAAGGTGATGGGCGTGGCGAACTGATTGTCGCCGAAGGTTTCAAATCCCGACACGGTGAGCGAGGTGGAACTAAACGGGAAGGCAAGCGCGAATCCCAGATTCGAATTGCGAGCCTGGGTGAGATGCAAGCCGCTGGCGTTGAAGAGAGCGGAGCTGAGGAGGGTTGGGCGGAACGAGTGCTGGTTGGCGATGACGAAGCTGAAGTAGTTGTTGTGGGTCAGCAATCCGGTGGAGGGTAAGGTGGCCTGCTGCACGAGATCGTTGCGTGTTGTGTAGCTGTCGACGGAAGCGCGCAGATACCATTGCGACGTTTCCGATTGATTCCAATCGAGGCGTTCGGAGCCGAAGAAGTCACGGAAGGGGATGGAGACATTGTTGGGGACGGAGATCGAGGAGACGCCGGGGATGAGGCCGTCAGCGGCCAATGCGGCGAGAGCATTGAATTGCGCAAGGCTGGCGGGACTGTATGCGATGCTTGCGTCTTCATGCACGCCTTCGAACGCGGTGAAGAACCACAATTTTCCGGGCAGAATGGGACCGCCAAGGGTGGCGACATAGTTCTGGCGTTGAAAGGGCTGCTTGGGGTTTGGAGCCGGGTTCTCGACGGGGAAGCGGGCATTGAGATCTGCGGCGCGCTCATAGAAGGCGAGGCCGCCGTGCCAGTCATTGGTTCCGCTTTTGGTGGTGAGGGCGACGGAGGCGGCAGTTGTTCCGCCGGTGTCGGCATCTTGCTGCGAGGTGCGAACCGAGAATTCGCGGATGGAGTCGGGCGAGAAGTTCTGGAGGAAACCTCCGATGTAGTCGTCGGAGTTGTCGGCGCCGTCGACGGAGAGTTCGTTATTGAGGCCGGAGCTGCCTCCGGTAGAGACGGCCGTGATGCGCGCCTTGGTGGGATCGGAGGGCTCCACGGGTTCGGTACCGGGCGCGAGATAGGCGATGTTGGCGAAACTGCGTGCCGGGAGCGGGAGCTGATCGAGATCCTGGCTGGTGATGATGGCCTGATGGACCTGGCTGGCGAGGTCGATGGGTTGGGCCGCGATTGACGAGGCCAGCGCCTGTACGGCCACGCTCTGAGCGACGCGGCGGGGCTTGAGCGTTACCGCGACGTCACGGATGACGCCGCCCTGAATCACCACATCGGCGGTTGCCTGGTCGAAGCTGTTTGCGGAGACGATGAGGCGATAGGACCCGGGCGCGAGGCCATCGAGGCGGAAGTTGCCGGTGGCGTCGGTGAAGACGGTGCGAATTTGTGAAGAAGCAGCTAAGCGTGCTTCGACGCGGGCGGATGCGATGCGCGCTCCGCTGGGATCGTCGACAACGCCGCGCAGAGCGCCGCCGGTGGTTTGAGCGAAGGCTGGGGCTGCTGCGAGCCAGAGAGCGATGAGAGCAGAAACACTCTTCAAATCGAATGACCTCGTGAGGAACGGAAGCGAGCATCGGCCATTTTCCGCGCGGCCGTCCAACTTCCATTTTGCAGCTTCTTTGCGGGAGTGAGTATACGGGAAACGACGGGGGTGTGAGGAGCCTGGCGCGGGCAGCGGAGAGAGTCAATTGCACATCTAATAAACAGGTTTCTCAGCCGAACCGATGCAGTGACTTCCTGCCGATTTTCCCGTTGACAATTCCGATGAGAAAACGGGAATATCCTTGCACCGAACCGAGTTCGATTCCCTGCGTTCAGTTTGTGCGAATGCCGATGTCTGCCGAGACGCGAGCGGGGCTGTGCCCGCTGAAGGGAATGGGGGTATCGGCAAAAACGGGTGGGCCGGGGAGCTCTCCGTTTTGGGGGAAAACGGACATGGGGAAGCGGGCGTGCGTTCCGCTGCTGATCGCAGCTCTGTTTTTGGGAGTTCATTCAACCGGGTTGCTGAGCCAGCAGGGCGCGAAGACAACGTTTCCCGAACAGAAGCCCAAGAGCGATGCGGACGCGAGCCAGGCCGCTCCCACCGAGGCCGAGGAGGGCGAGGACGATCTAGATTTTGCGCACAAGAGAAACGAGTGGTTTGTTCACCTGCGCGCCTATCCCTTCGCTCATATACCGGCCGGTGCTCGCACAGCTGCTCTACGGCAGCACCTCGCGCTGAAGCAATCGACACAGCATTCCCTGCTGGCGCGCCCGGCAAGCGCACTGCGGCCAAGGCCGGAGGATGCTTACACGACACTCACGTGGAATTTCGACGGGCCGTCATCGATCTCAGGAGGGACCGGTCAGACGCTGTATTCGGGGCGCGCTACGTCGCTGGCCATCAACCCGACCAACCCGCTGGTCATGTATCTGGGAACGGCGGCTGGAGGCATATGGGGCACAACGGATGGCGGCACGACATGGAAGCCGCTGACGGACACACAGGCGTCACTCGCGATTGGGGCGCTGACCATCGATCCGAACAATCCGAACACAATTTACGCGGGCACTGGCGAAGCGGATTACAGCCTCGATTCCTACTACGGCCAGGGATTGCTGAAGTCAACCGACGGAGGCAACACCTGGACGCTGATTTCGACCCCATTTACGAATGGCGGTCCTGACGCGCCCCAATTTGCGCAGATTGCGATCCAGCCGGGAAACAGTTCCGTGCTGCTGGCGGCAACCGAAGGAGGCATTTTCAGGTCAACGGACGGCGGCACGACGTGGAAGAACGAGATGGGCGGCTACATCTCCGCGATTATTTTCGATCCCTCGAACGCCAACACTGCATATGCCGGGTTGAACGGATATTTCACCTCGATTGTTTATGGAAATTCGCCGGCACCGGTCTACAAGTCAACGGATGGTGGCGTGACATGGACGGGACTGACCGGTGGAACGACCAATCCACTTCCAGCAGGAAGCCAGGTGTACCGAACAGCGCTGAGCATCGATTCGTCGGGAAATCTGCTGGCGGGATTAGCGCCGTCGACGGCTGGGTCGGGAACGCCCTACAAAAGCTCGGATGGGGGGAACACCTGGACCGCATTGACTGCCCCGGGAGACGGAATCGACTGGTACAGGGATTGGATTGTGAGCGTGCCGGGCTCGCCCAACATCCTCTACACGGGCGGCGTGAACCTTTTCCAATCGCTTGACGGCGGCGTGACGTGGACGAGGAGCACGGAGTCGTACGCGGCGCTGCTTTGGGCGGATCAGCATAACGCGGTGTTCTCGCCCGACGGCACGAAGATGTACCTGATGGATGACGGCGGCCTGTTCGTGACGACGAGCCCGGCGACGACCAACCCGACGTTCACGTCACTCAATAACGGCATCGGCTCGATGACGTTTTATCCCGGCTTTGGAATTACCAGCGCATCTCCGACGGGGACGATTGCCGGAACGCAGGACCATGGAACGCAGATCGGCACGGCCGGGCAGACGTGGAGTTATTCGGGCGGAGGCAATGTTTGCGGCGACGGCGGCCCGGTGGTGCTGGATGCAGACGGCGGTTATGCCTATGCGCATTGCCAGGGAAGTCCGTTGTCGAGCTGGATGTCGAGCGCCACAGCAGGCGCGCCGCTGGGGCAGCCCTATCCGTATGGCTGGGTTTCGGCGCAGTCGGGGATCAACACCAGCGACCGCACTGCCTGGGTTGCACCGATCGCGACCGATCCCAGCAACGTGACCAATGTTTATACCGGGACCTACCGGGTGTACCAGTCGCTGAATCGGGGGGTGCTGTGGACGGCGATTTCGGGCGATCTGACTGGGGGCAATGCAACGCTCAACACGATCGCCGTGGCACCCAGCAATCCCAACGTAGTGTATGCCGGCGCGGGTGACGGAACGGTTTCGGTTACGCAAAACGCGCTGGCGGGGGCGAGCGCTACCTGGGCGAAATTGACGGGCCTGCCGAACCGCGGCATATCGAAGATCGTGGTTGCGCCGGATAGCGCGCAGGACGTTTATGTGGTGGTAGGGGGATTCGGTTCGGGACATCTCTATCATTCGACGGATGGGGGGACAACGTGGTCCAACCTTTCGGGGAATCTGCCTGATACGCCAGCGGACAGCGTTGCGATCGACCCGTCTTTGCTCAACACCATTTACCTGGCTACCGATACGGGTGTGTACGTGACATCGAACGGCGGGACCAACTGGGAAGTTCTGGGATCGAACCTGCCGAATGTGGTGGTGCAGGACATCCAGGTTGTTCCCGCAACGCGCCTTCTAAGGGTGATCACGCATGGACGCGGCGCCTGGGATCTGACGTTGCCGCTGAACGGATTTGTGGCGTCGACGAATCTGCTGAGTTTCGGCAATCAGAATGTGAATACGACGAGTTCGGCGCAGACCTTGACGTTAAACAACAACCTGATTTCGGCCGTCTCGATTACGAGCATTTCCGCTTCAGCCGGGTACGCGGAAACGAACACCTGCGGATCGAGCGTGGCGAGCGGAGCGACGTGCACGGTGTCTGTGACGTTTGCGCCGACCGCGACGGGGCTCGCAAACGGCACGCTGACGGTGATGAGCGGGCAGGGGAATATTTCGATTTCGCTGACCGGATCGGGCGTAGCGCCGGCGGTGACGTTCTCAGCGCCGACGGTCACGTTCGGCAACCAACTGCAGGGCACATCGAGTTCGGCGCAGACCGTGAATTTGAAGAACAGCGGAAGCAGTTCGCTGTCTTCGATTGCGCTGTCGATTACCGGAGCGAACAGCGGCGACTTTTCACAGACCTCCAATTGCGGTTCGTCTCTGACGGCGGGCAGCAGCTGCACGATTTCAGTTGTGTTCAAGCCGGGTGGGGTAGGAACGCGAACGGCCACGCTCAGCGTAGCGGACAATGCATCGGGATCACCGCAAACCGTTGCCCTGACGGGGACGGGAATCGCGCCTGCCGTTTCGTTTTCGAGCGCGTCGCTTACTTTTGCGAGCCAGCCTGACGGGCAGGCGAGCAGCGCGCAAACCGTGACCCTGAAAGACACGGGAACTGCGTCGCTCACGGGTATCACGATCTCGATTACGGGATCGAACAGCTCGGATTTCTCTCAGACGTCAACGTGCGGGTCGTCGCTTGCGGCGGGCGCCAACTGCACGATTTCGGTGGTTTTCACGCCGGGTGCAACGGGCAGCCGAAGCGGGACGCTGAGTGTCGCGGACAGCGCAAGCGGATCGCCGCAAACACTCGCGATCACCGGAACCGGGGAAGCGCCCTTCACGCTGTCTGCGTCCACAACCTCGGTGAGTGTGGCGCAGGGAGCGACCGCTAACTACAGCCTGAATTTTGCCGCGGCTACGGGATTTCCGACAACTTTGTCGGTGGCGCTGAGCTGCAGCGGGCTGCCGGCGGAGAGCTCATGCACGTTCACTCCATCGTCGATCGCGGTGGGAACGAGTTCGCAGACGTTGAGCCTGGCGATCTCAACAACCGCAGCCAGTTCGAACGCACGCATGGCCAAGTCGATTGCGCGGCACCGAGTTCCGGTGCTGGCAGCGATGTTGCTGGCGTTCTGGCTGGTTCCGCGACGTCGTAAGGCGGCGTGGATGGCGGTGATTCTGCTGCTGGTGCTATTCGAGATGGGGACCGCGGCTTGTGGAGGTGGAGGCGGCGGTGGCGGCGGAAAGGGTACGGGATCAGGGAATTCAGGAACCACGATCGGCAACGCTATGGTGACCGTGACTGCCAAGTCGACTGCCTACAGCACAACGCAGAACCTCACCCTGAGCGTGACGCAATGAGGACGGAACCAGAATCGCTTTGCAGTCTTTCAAGATTCGCGTGAGGCATGACGTTTTGCGGGCTTGCGAGAGGGATGCAAGAATGATGCGAGGTTTCCGGTGCGACTCTGGTTTTCCCCGGCCAGCGAGGTGCCCATCTATCGGCAGCTGGTCACGCAAGTTGTGCTTGCTGTGTTGAGCGGCGATCTGCGCCCGGGCGACCGGCTGCCGAGCACGCGCGAGCTTGCGCGGCGCTTCAGCATTCACCCCAACACGATCAGCGCCGGCTATCGGCAGCTCGAGCGGGATGGCTGGACAGAGTACCGGCATGGCAGCGGTGTCTATGTGAAGAACCATGCCGCGCCTCCCCGGACGCCCGAACAGATTCTTGATCAGCACATCGCGGCGTTTTTTCGCGCGGTCCGCGAACTGAATCTGCCGTCAGCGGCGGTGCGTCATCGCGTTGCGCAGTGGCTCGCTTCGCCGCCACCCGATCATTTTCTGCTGATCGACCCGGAGCCGGGAGTTCGTGAAATCCTGCTGACCGAGATCCACCAGCTCAGCAGGCTGCCAGTCTGCGGCGTTTCGCTCGAGGAGTGCGCGCGGCCTGAGACGCTGCTGGCCGCGATTCCGCTGTGCCGTCCGAGCAAGGCGAACGCAGTGCGCGCGATTCTGCCTGCCGGCGTCGAACTGATCACTCTTCAGATCCGGTCTGCGAATGCATGGCTTGACCCGTGGCTGCCGAAACTGAAGAACCAGCTGATCGGCATCGTTTCGCAATGGCCTGACTTCCTGGAGATTGCGCGCACGATGCTGGTTGCTGCCGGTGTTGAGCCGGATATGCTGGTGATCCGCAACGCGACCCGGCCACGGTGGGTACGGGGGCTCGATCAGACTGGCGCGATCATCTGCGATGCGCGCACGGCTGAAACCGGCAAACTTCCGCAAGGTCCTCGTATCTTTGTGTTTCCGCTGCTCGCCGACGCCGCCCGGGAAGAACTGGGGCGTTTTGTCTAAATCCGATTTTTTGTGACACTCGCGAAAGTGTATGGAGCGTCCGCTCCGCGGGTTTTTGTTTGGCTATGCTCGCCTCATTCTTCCTTCCCCCTGGAGGTTGAATTCGATGGCGCGATTCACAGATGTCCACTTGGGCGGACGATCTCGATCGGGCTGGACGAACCTCGATGCATTTTGTTCCGCGCTGCTGGCGGCTTTTGAAGCGTATGGGACGGCGCTGTGCGGACAGGTTCCGATTCATCCATCGGTCGATTCGGCTGCGATTGAAGTGCAACCCAAACCTTTAACGAAGTCTCGCGAGCGGAATGCTGCGGCGACGGCGATCGATGTGCGTCGCGGTTTTGCCGGCGCCAGGAGGGGTGTGCGATGGCAGCACTGAATCTTCTGGCAGGTTGGCTTGGCATGCTGGGCGGCGTCGTGTCCGGCGCCGTGGTGGGCGTGTTCTTTCATCGCGAAGACTGGATGGGAGGATATGCATCGTACCGGCGTCGGCTGACACGGCTGGGCCACATCTCTTTCTTCGGACTTGGATTTCTGAACCTGATGTTCGCGGCGACAGCCGGGCAGCTCGCGTTGCCGGGTGCGTGGCTCGCGACGGCTTCGTGGGCGCTGGTGATCGGCGCGGCCGCGATGCCGGTTTGCTGCTTTCTTTCGGCATGGCGCAAGTCATTCCGGCATTTGTTCCCTGTTCCCGTTTTCGCGATCACGACAGGCATTGTGTCGATTCTGATTGGAGGTTGGCACCGATGAAACTTGGTCTGATTGCCATGAGCGGAGTTCGCGTTCGCAACCCGGAACTCCTCGCGCTTGGGCTTACGCTGCCAGGATTTGTGGAGCGGAGCCAGGTGATTGCGTCTCTTCCCAGCCTGGGTTTGCTTACGCTTGCGGGGCTGACTCCGAATGATGTGGAGATAGAGTATCTCGAAGTGCCGGATCTTGCCGCGGTGGAGGGCGTGCCGCAGGAGTTCGACGCAGTGGCGATTTCAAGTTTCTCGGCGCAGATTCGCGATGCCTACGAGCTTGCGGACCGGTATCGCGCACTGGGCACCAAGGTGATTCTGGGCGGCCTGCACGTCAGCGCGCTGCCGGATGAAGCGCGGCGCCATGCAGACGCCGTGGTGATCGGGGAAGGCGAGCCGGTCTGGCCCGCGGTGATCGATGATCTGCGATCGAAGGGACTCAAGAAGGTCTACGACGCACGAGGCCAGATTTTCAACCTGGCTCATTCGCCGATGCCGCGGTTCGATCTTCTCGACATGGAGAGATACAACCGTCTCACTGTACAGACGCAACGAGGCTGCCCGTTCCGGTGCGAATTCTGCGCGGCTTCGATTCGCATTTCTCCCACCTACAAGGTGAAGCCCGTCGAGCGCGTGATGGCTGAAGTGCAGAGAATCAAATCTCTCTGGAAGCGGCCGTTCATTGAGTTTGCGGATGACAACACCTTCGTGAACAAGACCCACTCGAAAGAGCTTTTGCGCGCCCTGGCGCGGGAGAACGTGCGATGGTTCACCGAGACGGATCTTTCGGTGGCTGATGATGAGGAACTTCTCGCTATGCTGCGCGATGCGGGCTGTGCCGAGATCCTGATCGGTCTCGAGAGCACGACATTCGCCGCGGTTGACGGCATCGAGCAGCGAAGCAACTGGAAGGCCAAGAAGGTGAATAGCTATCTTGAATCGATTCGCAGGATCCAGGAGCGCGGCATTCGCGTGAACGGGTGCCTGATTCTTGGGCTTGACGGAACGGGCACGGAGTCGTTCGAGTCGATCTGGGAATTCGTGCAGCAGAGCGGGTTGTATGACGTGCAGATCACGGTGCAGACGGCGTTCCCGGGAACACCGCTGTATGCGCGCCTGAAGCGGGAGGGGCGCATCTTGCGCGACGAAGCGTGGGAGCTGTGCACGCTTTTCGATGTGAATTTTCAGCCAGCCAGAATGAGCGTCGGAGAACTTGAGGCGGGTTTGAGGGATTTGATGAGACGGGTGTATTCCGATGATGCGACCAAGGCCCGGCGTGCGGAATTCTTTCGCAGTTACAGGTCAGGGCGGCGGGTTGCGAAAGTGCTTCCGCAGGCCCACACGATGGCTGGCCATGGTGCGGGCGACGCGGCGTGCGCGTAAGCAAACTTTGCGGCCTATCGTTGATGCCGGGGTGCGAAGGAAGGCGGTGCATCGCCGTCGCCGTCGCCCCACTGCTTGTCGGGCGTGGAGGACAGTACGAAATCGAGCGAGCCCGCGCGGGTGACGAATGATTCCGGCAGCCATGTTTTCGATGTGGGTTTGCCGTCAACCTTGAGAGCGTGCACATAGGGTGCATCGGTTTGAGCGCCCTGGCTGCGGATGACGATGTCGCCCGATGCACGGTGGATGCGGATCTCAGGAAAGAGCGGGCTGCCGAGGACGAGCTCGGCGCGGCCCGGGATTTCAGGATAGAGACCCATCGCGGACCACACGAACCAGGACGACATTTCGCCGAGGTCGTCGTTGCCCGGCATGCCGTTGGGCGTGTTGGTCCAGATGGTGTTCAAAACGCGGCGGACGGTCTCCTGGGTCTTCCATGGCTGACCGGAGAAATCGTAAAGCCAGGGAGTTTCGATGGAGGGCTCGTTATTGAGTTCGGCATGGAGGTCGCCGGATTCGGTGACGGCCCACGAGCCATCGGGTTTGTGAAAGAAGGCATCGAGGCGGGCATTGGTCTTCTCGTTGCCGCCGAGCAGATCGAAGAGGCCGCGTTCGTTGAACGGGACCATCCAGAGGTATTGCGCCGCACTGCCTTCGACGAAGCCATCATCGGAAGCGGGATCAAATTTTGGCCACGAGCCGTCGGCCTTGCGATTCTGGATGTAGCCGCCGTCGCTGGTTGCGTTCGGGTTGAAGATGTTTTTCCAGTACTGCGCTCGTTCGAGGAAAAGCGCGGCGTTGGATGTGTCGCCGGTGCGGCGAGCGAGTTCGGAGATGGCAAAGTCCGCGGTCGCGTCTTCGAGCGTGTCGGCGGCGGGCCCCCACGCATCACCGTCGGTGGGGATGTAGTGAAGCTTCAGCCATTGATCGAGCGAGGGCCGCTCGCCGACGCATTCCACCGGACAGCCTTCGTTGCTCAAGTCATGCTGCGTGGGCACGGTGGCCGCTGTGAGCAGCGAATGATAGGCCGACTTCACATCGAAGTGATCTGCGCCGAAGGCCAGAATTCCAGCGATGGCAGGCGCAGCAGGATCGCCGTTCATGACGTGGGTGATGCCGGCGTTGTGTGTCCAGCGATCCCATTCGCCGCCATTCTGATCGGCCTGATTCAGCAGGGACTGGGCGATGTCGCCCGCCACTCCGGGCATGAGCAGCGCGACAAGCTGCACCTGCGACCGATACACGTCCCAGCCGGAAAACGTACCGTACTGCGCTTTCTGCGGAGAGGCGACGGTGTGAACCTTCTGGTCCATGCCGAGATAGCGGCCATCGACATCGCTTGCGAGGTTTTCGCCGAGCAGGGTGTGGTAGAGCGCGGTGTAGAAAACGGTGCGCTGATCAGCGGTTCCACCGGTGATGTGAATGCGGTCGAGCGCTTCGTTCCAGGCTGCATGGGCGCGCTCGCGCAGCGAATCGAAGCTTGTGCCGTTGGGATTCTCGGCGCGTAGGTTGGCTTCGGCGTTCTGCCGGCTGACGTAGGAGATGCCAACACGGACGTTCACGACGGAGGACCTGGCGGTGTCGAATGCGACCCAGCCGCCCGAACCTTTGCCGGGAGGCGGAAAGCCGCGGGCGCCGTAGCCGGTTCCACCACTGGATTCGGTTGTGTCGGGGTGGACAGAGGAGTCCTGCCATGTTCCGGTTGCGGTGAACGGCTGATCGAAGTGCGCAACGAAGTAGAGGGTGTAGTAGCTGCGCCGGTCGGCGGTGCCGAGATAGCCGCAGAAGTTTCCGCTGGTGACGGATCCGGAAACAGTGCGGGCGGCGGAGTCGATTTTCAAGGTTGAGGCGGTGCTGCCGGTTTCGGAGTCGGAGGCGCGGATCAGCATCACCGCGGGCTGGCCTGTTGGATAGGTGAAGCGGCCGGAGCCGGTGCGCGGAGTTGCAGTGAGTTCGACGGTGACGCCGTTGGCGAGCTTGACGCGGTAGTAGCCGGCAGCGGCATTTTCATCCGCGTGAGAAAACTGGCTGGTGTAGATGCTGTTGCTTGCGTCGTCAGACGGAGAACTTTGCACGGCGCCGATGTAGGGCATGAAGGGGATGTCGCCGCTCGCGCCCGCGCATCCTGTGCCCATCAAATGAGTGAGCGAAAAGCCGCGGATGGTGGTGGCGGTGTACTCGTAGCCGCCGGGTGCGGCAGGACGGGCGCGGTCATCCTTCATGGAACCAGGAACTCCCTGGACTTGCTGGCGCGGCTTGTTGCGCGGCTCTTCGGGGCTCCAGGCGAGCATGCCAAAGGGCAGCACGGCGCCGGGGTAATCATTGCCGCCATTGGCTGTTCCGATGATTGGATTCACCAGGGAGGCAGGATCGCCTGACTGGCCGGAGGCGTGCGGGGAGATTGTGAGGCCGAAAATGACGATGAGGAAAGTCGATGCGGCAACGGAAGGAATCGAAGCATTTCGTTCGGATAAAGGCAATTGGGTGGCTCCGGTGGAAGAGACAGCGCAAAGTTCAGTACAGAAAGACAAGAGAATTGTAGACCTTGATGACGATGGCGTTGGGCTGAACGCCGCGGCCCTTCTTCGGCTTGCATTCCCGAACATAATGCATGCAAGAAACGCAGGGTGGCGCGTTCGAGTATCGAAGCGTTGCGGGTTCGTGTGCAGCAGTGACTGGTCGGAAGACCCGTGGAGGGAGAGCCATGCGTTTTGGTCCAGGGATGATGCGGTGTGCGTGCCTTCTTGCGATGCCCGCGGTCGCTCCGTTTGCCGCGGAGACGGCGGATGCTCCGAGTCCGCTGCCGAAGACGGTGGCGGTGGCGGCCTTCAAGAACGGCCTGGCGTTCGTGGTGCGGCAGGGCGAGATTCCGCTTTCGACTGGGACGGGCCGGATCGCGCCGATTCCGAATGCAACACTGGGGACGCTGTGGCTGTCGCCGGGCACGCAGGACGCAAGAATCGACGAAGTGGTTGCGTACCGCTATAACGTCGCGGGCGAGCAGCCGATCCGGTCGATTGGAGAGATCCTGCAGGCCAATGCCGGGAAGACCGTGACGGTGACGTACCAGATGAAGGAATACACAGGGGAAGTGGTGGGACTAAAGGGGGCGGAGACGGGCCCGGCCCAGGTGGTGAACCCGGCGGGTGAACAGCAGAACTATCGGCCACGGGAAGACTACCTTCTGCTTCGAGTCGACAAGAGGCTGCTGGCGTTTCCGCTGGGCGGCATTTCGATGGCAAGCCTGCCAGACGACGCCGTGTTGCAGGAAAACATTGAGCGGCCGAGCCAGGCCCTGCGCGTGAAGGTGAAGGGAGGCTCAGCGAATGAAAAGCTGACCATGGGCTATCTCGAGCATGGTTTCGGGTGGACGCCGTCGTATCTGATCTCGCTGACCGACGACACCAATGCTCAAATCACGATGCAGGCAGTGGTGACCAATGACGCGGAGGACATGCAGAATGCCGAATTGTTTTTTGTGGTCGGCGTTCCGAACTTTGCGTACGCCGATACGCTCTCGCCGATGAGCCTGCAGCAATCGTTGATGGATTTTATGAAGGACACTGAACGCGATGAGGATCGGAAGAAATCTTTCGGGGCCATGAGCAATGCGCTTCAAAGCCAGGCGATTGCGTTCGACCAGAACCAGGCGAACATTGCGCTGACGAGCACGGTGGATGAATTGTCGAGCGCGCCGGAAGAAGATCTTTTCCTGTATAGCCGGTCGAACGTCACGCTCGCAAAAGGAGAGCGCGCCACCTACAACGTTTTTTCGGGGAATGTGGCTTACGAACATCTCTACAGCTGGGAGGTTGAGGACCAGCCGCGCGTGGATGGATTCGGCAACGTGATGGCTGCGAACCAGAATGTGCAGGATGGCACCCGCGTGGACAGCGTATGGCACGCGATCCGGCTGAAGAACTCGACGAAGTTTCCGTGGACCAGCGCGCCGGCGCTGGTGATTTCGGGCGACAAGCCGGTTTCGCAGGACACATTGACGTATACGCCGAAGGGCGCGTCGTCAAATCTGAAGATCACGGTTGCCACAGATATTCGAGCGAGTCACGAAGAGCGCGAGGTGGCGAGGCAGCAGAACGTTGCGCACCGGCCGAACTACAACTACGACCTGGTCACGGTCGAGGGCAGGCTGAAGGTGAAGAACTACAAGAGCAAGGAGATTCGGTTGTCGATCGGAAAGACATTGCGCGGCAAGGTGGAAACGCAGTCGGACCAGGGGCAGGCGGTTCAGCTTGGCGAGGGAGTGGAGAGCGACAATCCCAGATCGAGGCTGAGCTGGGAACTGACGATGAAGCCGGGCGAGGAGCGCGTGGTGACGTACCGGTACCGGATCTGGGTTCGTCCGTAGGGGTGCTTACACCAGATCGCGCGCGGTGGCGCCTGGCTTCGCTATCTCCGCTGAGGGCAGGATGGTCTTGCGCCGCGCCTGCTTCATGGCGTACATCGCGGAGTCGGCGGCCTTGAAGAGACCCTCTTTTGAGTCGGCATCTTCGGGGAAGAGGGCGATGCCCAGGCTTGCTGAGCCGGAAAGGTTGCATTCGCCCAGGGAGAAGGGCGCGTCGAAGCCGTGTTGCAGACGATTGGCGATTTCCTGGACGTCTGCGCGGTTTCGGACCTTGGGAAGGAGCACGGCGAATTCATCACCGCCGAGGCGAGCCAGGAGATCGCCGGCGCGAAGCTCGCGTTTCATGCGGCTGGTCGCTGTTTGCAGGTAGAGGTCTCCCACGTGGTGGCCATAGACGTCGTTGATCTGCTTGAAATCGTTGAGGTCGATGTAAATCAGTCCGAAGATGCCGGCGTTCTGTCTCGCCTGGTCGATCTCACGGTCAATCAGACTTTCGAGAGAGAAGCGATTGTGCACGTCGGTGAGGAGGTCGAACTCGGAGCGATGGCGGAGATCGGAATAGACGCGCCGGGTTTCGATGGCGAGGCGGGCGAGCGCGGCCGCACTGGAGAGCGTCTCCGATTCGACCGGCTCACGCCTGGCGAGTGGGTGAAACGCGGCATAGAGCGTGCCGAGAGAGGGTCCGGTGTGGCCTTTGATCTCCTGCATCGTGATGCGGAAAGAAGGGACACTGTGGGGACGATTGCCCAGCTGGGCGCCATCCGCGATCTGGCACCAGCACGGAGCGCCGCGGAGCTTGAATGAAACGAGTTCAGTGATCTGCTCGAGGATCTCCGCCAGAGGCCGGGTGCCGTTGATGTCTTCGAGAATGCGGCTTCGGCGGCTTTCGATGTAGGCCATTTCAGAGGTTTTGGCTCGGACACGGCGCTCGCGGGAGAGGTCGCGGAAAAAGACGACGATCAAGAGAAGAGCAAGGATCGCAAGGAAAGCAACGAGATTGCGGGTGCCGAGGAGCGGCGGCCCTGCGACTACGGAGATGTCATCATACGAACGAAACAGGATTTCGAAGGCGACGGGCGCGCCGAGGGGATCGGATCCAAATTGAAGCGTGCAGATGCCGGTGACGCGAATGCGAGAGCCGATGGGAGCCGGCTTCATGGGCGGGAGCGAACCAGCTTTCCTTTCGGGATGGCGGAAGATGGCGGAGAACAGGTGGCCATTCGAATCGAGGACATATTCGTCCTGGACAGCGCCGCGAACCGTGGCGAGCACGGCGCCTTCGGTTGAGACGAGGTCGAAGGCGTATTTGCCGGCGGCCAGGTCAGCCCAACCGGCTGGAACGGGAACGACGCGCGCCTGAGCCGATGTGTCGTGGATTTCGCCGCGGGTCAGTATCGCGTATCCGTTGCGGACGTCGGGGAAGCCCGATGCATCGACGACATGCCCGACTTGCAGCGGTCCTTCATATTGGGTGTTGACCCAGACGCTTTGAGGTCCATTCTGCAAGACAAGGGCCGCGCCAGGTTGGTAGTAGGTGGCCGTTCCTCGCGTTCTGACTCTCTGGGAGTGGTCTGTCACATCGTAGCCATCGAGGATATTGCTCATCGACGTGATGGGAAGCGAAAAGGGATCGATGCGGCCGGGGGCGAGAATCTTCACGTCGGAGATCCCCGAGGCCTCGATCACGATTCCCGTCAGTTGCTGCTTGCTGTCGAGCTTGGCGGCGACCACGCCGGTTACTTCGACCTGAGAATCGAGCAGTTGCTTCAGCATGGACCGATCCTGGCCGACGACCATCGCGTCGATGGATCCGCCATCCATTTGCAAGCTCAGGTAGACGCTCGGTTCACCTTGCGCGGTAAGAAGGTCGGCGCTTTGGACGCGCGCCCGGACAGTAACGCGCAAGCAATCAAGATCTCCGCGGATGAGCTGAGGAAAGCCGGCTGGAACCGGGTTGGGCGGGACGCCGTGGTGGAGCAACTTCACCTGCTCGCTGAGGATGTCGGCGCGATAATCGAAGCTTGTCTTTCCTTTGACGAGGACGCGGTCGCCGGGGACGAATCCCGCGCCGGGCCTGGTGAAAACGTAGATGGCGAGATTGCCATCCTGGACAAACAGGTCTGTGCCTCCAAAGTTGTCGTAGTAGGCGACAGTCGCCTCGAACAATACGGGGCGGCCACTTCGGGCTTCGTTATCAGTCAGCGAATGGATAGCGCCAAGGGAGGTGAGAGGAGGCGGGGTCGCACTCACCAGTTGGCAATGGCACATTGTGATGAGCAGAATCAGGCGCAAAGAAGGTCGTTGCATCGAACGAGGTTGCGGCCTGTCTTTCGTTGCGGTCATGGTGAGATTCGGACACCTGCGCCTGAACCGATGCGAACGAACGCAATGCTCCAATCCAAGGTTCAACTGCCGAATCGTTTATCGGTGCTTGTTGTAATCATTCTAACTCCGATTCACTTGTTGGAGAGGAGGGTTAGCTACAACTATGGAGTCGTAAGTAACCGTGTTCATGTCAGCAGGTTAGGGCTGGATGGCGGAAAGGCTTCGACGGTCGATGGAGTAACTCTGCGCTAGGGCTGGAAAGGTCTACTCGGAGAGGCGTATAAGTCCGCGGCGGACGGCGGTTGTAACTGCCTCTGTGCGGTCGTCGGCGCCGAGCTTGAGCAGGCAGCTGGCAACATGGTTGCGTGCAGTCTTGGCGCTGATGAAGAGGCGCTCAGCGATTTCCTTGTTGGTGAGACCGTCGGCCACGAGCCTGAGGACCTCGAGTTCGCGGTGGGTCAGTTCTTCGCGGGCGATGGTTTCTGAGAGACGCCGTGCGATGTCGGGCGAGACGCAGCGCTGGTTGGCGTTGACCATCTCGACGGCGCGAATGATTTCTTCCTGCGGCGTGTTTTTAAGCAGGTAGCCGATGGCGCCTGCCTGGATGGCGCGGAAGATGTATTCGTCTTCCTCGTAATTCGTGAGGACGAGGACTCGGATGTCCTCGTCAAGGCGACGCAATTCCGCGATTGCATCCACGCCTTCCATCTCGGGCATACGGAGATCCATCAGCACGACGTCGGGCCTTTCTTTCTGCACCTGCTCGATGCCTTCTTTGGCGGAGCCCGCGGTGCCTGTCACCGAAATGTGGAGCTCACTTTCGAGCATGGTTCGCAGCCCGAGCCGGACTACAGGGTGGTCGTCGATGATCAGCACCTTGATCGCTTTTGCCGGATCCACCATGTGAGTTACGTATGCCCGCGGTTGATTCGAGTTCAACAGAGCGCCGGAATATCTGCGTGCAGATTTATTCAAGAGAATGCTGCTCTCCAAATTTGGTTGTGACGGGTGCGGATCGGATCTGACCGGAGGCCGCGGAGACGCTGCGCCACCTTTGTTTCAGCGCGAAAGCGATCCGGTTGCGCAGGCGCAAGTCTTGCAGGTTGGCGCTGATTCGGACCTGCGTTCCTTCTCCGGGAACGCTTGCGATATGCAGCGAGGCGCCGATGCCGCGGGCGCGCTTCTGCATGCCGAGAATGCCGAATCCTTCCTTTTCGAATGTGTTTTCGAATCCACGTCCGTTGTCTTCGATGGCCAGCTCAACGGAACCGTCCTTGAAGCTGAGCCTGATCTTGAGCACGGTGGGATCGCCGTGGCTCAAGGCGTTGGCAATGGCTTCGCGGCCGATGTGCAGCAGGGCGTCGGCGAGGCGCAGGTTCAGAGGGATGGGATCGCCGCGGAGCTCGGCAATCGTTTTGACCTGATTGCGCGCGGCTTTCCGTGCGGTTTCTGAAAGCGCTCCGAGGAGGTTGTTCTGGGTCGACGGTGAAGACTGGCCGAGTAGCGCTATGGTCCGGCTGGCCTCTTCATGACAGCTGCGGACGAGTTGGTAGGCGACATTCAACTGATCCGCAACGCTGCGCGCATCGAGAGACTCGGAGCGAACGATGCTGGTGCGAATGCCCTGAATCTGGTAGCCAATGCCGGCGAACCCCTGGGCCATGGTGTCGTGAATCTCGTGAGCCAGCCGTTCGCGTTCGCGGCTGATGGTGTTGGTTTTCCAACTGCGAAAGCGGAAATAGAAGAGCTGCGCGAGGAGGGCGAAGGTGAGCACGGCAGCGAAAAGCATGCTGACGTGCCATGGCGTCCACCATGGCGGGCCGTTCACGATGACCGGATGTTCGACGTAAGCGACATGTTGTGCGATGTCGCGATAATCGGCCCAGCTGGCGGGCTGCACGCTGATGTTGCTCCACTTTGCGTGGGCATTCAACGTGCGTAACCCAAAACGCCCGCTCTGGACACAGAAGTGTTCGCTGAATGCGATTGAAGCGGATTGGTGCGTGGCCAGATTTGTGACGGAAGCACCGAGATTGCATCCGAATGCGGTGACGCGCAGGTGATACCAGGTGGACGGGCGTATTCCTCCGGGCATGATGACGGGAGGCACTTCGAGCCATGAGTAGTTTGCGCGGCCGAGGACCAGGGTTCCATCGAGGCTGCGCAGACCGACGAAGTATCCGTTGTAGGAGTCGACTCCTTCTGATTCGTCGTTGGTGCGGATGACCAGGCCCATGTCGGCTGCGGGGCCGTCGAACCAGATATCGGAGTTGACGGTGTAGTTGCTCCAGTATTTTGAGCCGGCGAGCAGCTTGGCTCCGCGTTCATACGAATCGGATTTCACGGCGCCGCCGGCGATTTCCCAACTGCCTCCGAAGCGGGACCACTGGTTCATGTATGCGGGTTGCAATACAAAGCTCTGCGCGGGAACGATGCGCTCGGTGCGGCGCCAATGCAGCCAAAGCCAGACAGAAAACAGGGCGGCGGCAAGCAGCGCTCCAACTGCGATGAGCCGTAATGGAGTCGCACGCGGGAGATGCACGATTCAAGCTCCGTTTGAGTTGACTTGCGTCATGCGCATTGCAATTCGAGCGAGTGCGCAGGCTGATCTTTGTTTGACGGATGAGAATGGAATGCGGTCGAGAAGAGGCCCGGTCGCCTGCGAAGATGCAACTCTTCTTTTCGATGCAGCATCCCGCTGGAAAGCAACAGAGGGACTATCGCGCATCCGCGGATTGCGCGGCTATAGGTACTTTGACCTAACTCAAATTGGTTCCCTCGGCCCATTGCCTATCGCCATCGCGCACGCCTACGATTCTCGACTGTAAGACCCCTGGAAACCCCTATTAACAGGCCATGTAAATGTTTACACACAATGAGACAGTTCATCCCTAATCACTAACAAAAAAGGAAGTTGCTTTTTCAAGGAGGTCTGATGAAGCAGCGAATCTGGCAGCCGAAGCCGGGACTAGCTTCGATGGGAAGCCGCGTGAGCGTGGTTGCAATGCTTATCGCGCTCGCCTTCGTCTTTGCAAGTGCAGTTGTGAGCCGCGCGCAGGTTACATCGAGCCAGGTGACCGGCACAGTGACGGATAGTTCGGGCGCCATCGTGATTGGCGCCAATGTGACGGTAACGAATTCCGCAACCAATGTGGTGTATCGCGCAGTGACCGACAATCTGGGCGCGTACCACGTCACCAATCTTCCTCCGGGCAATTACACGATGGAGGTGACGAAGAGTGCATTTGAACCGCAGCACGTTCAATCTTTCAGCCTGGTCGTGGGGCAGATCTTTCAGCAGAACATCGCGTTGGCCGTTGGGGCGGCTTCACAGACGGTATCAGTGAGCGCGGGCGCGCTGCTGCTTGACACGGAGTCGTCTCACGATCAGCAGCTTATCGAGAGCCGGCAGATCAACGACATGCCATTGAATGGCCGCGACTATCTGCAACTTGCGCAGCTCTCCGCCGGCGTGGTGCCGGTTGCGCAAGTCTCAGGCATTTCTTCGCCTGCATCCTCGTGGAGCGCGGCGGGCACTGTTGCGGTTGATGTGAGCGGGCTGAAAGAGGACGATAACAGCTATTTGTATGACGGAATCGAAACGCGAAACGCCTGGTACGGAGCGGCGGGACTGCTTCCTGATCCGGACATGATCCAGGAGTTTGTGGTGATGAACACGACGGCGCCCGCACAGTACGGCGTGGGCGGGGCATTCGTGAATGTCGTGACGAAATCAGGCAGCAACCGACTTCATGGAACGGCCTATGAATTCGTGCGCAACAACGACCTGGATGCCCGCAACTACTTTGACATTGGAGCGCCGCCGGCTTTTCACCAGAACCAGTTTGGCGTGAGCGTGGGCGGCCCGATCAAGAAGAACAAGATGTTCTTCTTCGGGAACTACGAGGGTTTTCGGCAGATTCAACCGAACGACCTGTACAACCTGGTGCCGACTGCGAACCAGATTGCGGGCAATTTCAGCTCGGATCCGTTCCAGCTCTACAACCCTTACCAGCTGGATGCATCGAGCCCGACCGGCTACGCGCCATTGCAGGGCAATCAGGTGCCGCCGTCGCTGATGAGTGCGATCGGGCAGAAGATCCTGTCGCTTTACCCGACGCCCAACGGCTCGTTCAACAACGGGACGGCCAACTATTTCAATGTTGCGTCTACGGTGAACAACTGGGATCAGTACAGCGGCCGGTTCGATTACACCATCTCGCACAAGGACACGACGTTTGTCCGGTACACCGAGAACAACCAGACGGTGACCACGCCGGGGATGACGACGTACAACGAGCAGATCTATCCCTCGGCCCCGAAGAACCTGGCCCTGGGATGGACGCACATATTTTCTCCGAGCATGGTGAACAACGTGCGCTATGGCTGGAGCCATACAGCGGTGGGCTTGCAGCGCGGCGACGGATACAATTCGGCGCTCGCCAATCCGCTGGGCCTGGCGAATGAAGACGATCAGCCGGGGTCGGATGGTCCGCCGCAGATCGGGGTATCGGGATACGGGAATCCGGGATCGACGAATGCCACCGACCTGGTGCGGGAAGGCCTGAACATGTGGACCGAGTCATTGATGCTCCAGAAGGGACGGCATCAGCTGACCGGAGGCGTGGATATTCGTTATGAGCCGATGTATTTGTATGAGGACTGGTCGGCGACCTCGATCGGCTTCAACGGCGTATATAGCGGCGATCCCGTGGCCGACCTGCTGATGGGTGTTCCGAACACGACGCGCACGGCACTGGGCGACCCCACGATGAACCTTCACATGTGGTACCAGGCGTATTACGTGCAGGACAATTTCAAGCTGAATCATAAGCTGACGTTCAATTACGGCCTGCGCTACGATCACCGTTCGCAGCCCATCGAGGCGCACAACCGGGTGGGCAGCTTCGATGTGGCTACGGGGCAGGACCTTACCTATCCGGATACCAAAGTTCTGGGGTTGGGCAGGAACATGGTGAAGACGAAGTACACGAATTTCGCTCCGCGCTTCGGTTTCAACTGGGTTCCGGCCGTGAGGAGCAACACGGATATCAAGGGCGGGTTCGGGATGTACTACCTGCAAGCGAACATCAACCAGTACGAAGTGGAAGTGGATACCACGCAGCTCTACGAAGTCGACAGCTTCAACAATCCCGCGGTGGGATCGCCGTTGGCCTTTAATCTGGATGGGACCCAAGGCTTACCGGGAATGTTCCAGCCGGCGATGACGAACGGAAACTTCACGGGCGGTGGACCGACGGTTTCCTTCATCCAGCCGAATGCTCCGACCCCCTATGCATACGAGTGGAACCTGACAATTGATCACACCGTCCACGATTGGCTTTTCGAGGCTGCTTACGTTGGAACCTCAGAACGCCACTATGAAGAGCGAAATGAAATTGATCCACTCGATACGAGCGGATTGCCGCAGCTATATGACACATGCGGAACTCCTTCGCATCCTGTGGGGTGTTACAGCGGCGTCCAGGAGAATCAATTAACGGGTACTTCGAACTATGACGCGCTGATTGCGCGCGCTGAAAAGCGGTTCAGCGCGGGCTTTTCCGCGACGGTGAACTACACGTGGTCGAAGTGCCTGGGGACACCGTATCAGGATGAGTTCGCATGGCACGTGGACATGCATCTTGATTACGGCCACTGCACCGAGGACATCAATCACATTTTCACGGCGAACGGGATCTATGAGCTTCCCTTCGGGCGCGGTAAGGCGTACATGAACAAGGGAGCCCTGGCAGACGCGTTTGTTGGAGGGTGGAGGATTGCGGGTATCGCGACGCTGCGCACCGGTCCATGGACGACGTTGGGAAGCCAGCAGAACATCGGCTTCTTCGATGGCGGATTGCCGAATTTGACCGGTCCGCTCAACGACCACTCGTTGCATGGAGGGTTGGGACGGCATGGGAGGCTCGGACCCTTCATCAACACGCAGAATGTAATGAACATCAGTGCGGTGGGCGTGCAGGGGGATTCCGGAACGCACAACGTGCAGAACCCGGGTTACCAGGACTACGATCTTTCCGGATACAAGTCGTGGAAATTTGGCGACCTGGCGAACCTGACCTTCCGCGGTGATTTCTTCAACGCATTCAACCGCGTCAACTTCCAGTCGATCGACACGTACGATCTCGATCCTGGTTTTGGCGATGTTTCGGCTGCTTATCCGGCGCGGGAGATCCAGCTCAGCCTGCGGTTGGATTTCTAATGGGAGCATGAACCCGCGGGTGCGGTCGACGAGCCAACTCGCTCTCATCGCCGCCCTTGCCTTGGGCTGCCTGGCTGGCAGCCCCTGTGCGAGGGCGGCAGTGGGGACGAGCGGCGGGCAAGCACCCGATTCGAAGAAACGCTGTCCATCTCGAGGCGATCTGGATGCCGCACTTGGCAATGCCAGCTCGCTGATGGACGGTTCGCGCTTTCAGCAAGCTGCCGCGGAACTGCAACCGATTGCGCACGAGGACTGCGATCCGAGAGTGAGCCTTTTGTTTGCGGCGGCGCTCGAGGGACAAGGGGATTTGCCCGAGGCCATTGCCGCGCTGCAGCGGGCTCATGCGGCGTGGCCCACGAACGACAGCATCGCGGCGTCGCTGGCGCGTGAATACCTGAATCAGAAGCAAGTGGAGAAGGCGGTCAGCGCGCTTGCACGTTTTCACGTGACGGCTCAGACGCCGGAGCAGGAGATGCGGATGGCGGCGGTCGTGTACCTGGCCGGAAATCGACTTGCTTCAGCGCAATCCGTGGCCGAGGCGGCGTGGAAGCAGTATCCATCGGCTGCGACACTGTTGCTGCTGGCGAACACGCTGCAGCTTGAGGGGCGCTACCCGGATGTGAATCGGCTGCTGGGGAGGGAGCGGGGGCAATATGGGGGCTCGCCAGAGTTTCTGGTGACGATTGCGGAGAGCGAGTTTGATGGGTCGGGCTTCAAGGCTGCGCAAGCTGACTTGCAAAAGGCCATTTCGCTGGATCCGAAGATGTACCAGGCGCACTATCTGCTCGGCAATGTGCTGGCGAAGTTGAACGATGCCGACGGTGCGGTGTCGGAGTATCGGAAAGCAATTGAGTTGGCGCCCGATCAGCCGCGAACGTATTTTCAGCTTGCGCTGGTGCTGCGGGCGAAGCAGGACGAAACGGGAGAGCGGCAGGCGCTTGCACAAGCGCTAGCGGCGGACAACCGCTACGCGCCGGCGCAGTGCGAGATGGGGAGAATCCTGCTGGAAGGACATCATCCCGCCGACGCCGTGGATCATTTGAACACTGCGATCGAGGCCAATCCGCGATCGGAGGAAGCGTATTTCCTGCTGGCACGGGCCTACGCACAACTCGGGCAAAAAGAGAAGAGCAACGAGATGGTGAAGCGACTGCAGGCGGTGAAGAAAGAGAACCAGCCGACGCGCGCGGGCAAGAGCGAAGCGGAAGAGAAACCAACCGATCGATGATGGCGTGAGCCGTCGGCAGAATCGGCCTGGCAGCTAGAACCGTGGTGCGACGATGAGGAAACCAGTGATGAAGAAGTCGCGATTCTCCTTGAGGGAGTGCCGGCGTCTCAGGGCAATTGTGCTGTGTATTGCGGTCTTTGCGTTTCTGCGTGCGGTCTACGCGCAGCAGGGACGGTGGACCGAGCAGCAAGCAAACGCATGGTACGCGCAGCAACCGTGGCTGGTGGGCGCAAACTTTCTGCCCTCCGACGCGATCAACGAGTTGGAGATGTGGCAGGCGGAGACTTTCGACCCGACAACCATCGACCGCGAACTGGGCTGGGCCGAGGGCATCGGCATGAACACGATGCGGGTGTTTCTGCACAATTTGGTGTGGGAGCAGGATCCGAAGGGGTTCGATCACCGCATCGATGAATTTCTATCCATTGCGGCGAAGCATCATATCCGGCCGGTTTTTGTGCTGTTCGATTCGTGCTGGGATCCTCATCCCAAGCTGGGGCCGCAGCACCCGCCGATTCCGGGCGTGCACAACTCGGGGTGGGTGGAAGCGCCGGGCGCCGAGATTCTGTCCGATCCGACGCAGTATCCGCGCATGGAGCGGTATGTGAAGGGGGTTGTGGGGACGTTTGCGCACGATCCCCGGATCCTGGCTTGGGACGTTTGGAACGAGCCTGACAATGCCAACGAGGAGTCGTACCGGAAAGGGGACCCGAGGAACAAGGTGGAACTGGTGCGGAACCTTTTGCCGCAGGTCTATACATGGGCGCGGAGCGTGCAGCCGACGCAGCCACTGACGAGCGGCGTTTTTGACGGCGACTGGGGTTCGCTGGAGGCGATGTCGCCGGTGGCCCGCATCCAGATCGAGCAGTCGGACATCATTACTTTTCACAATTACGGTTGGCCGGAAGAGTTCGAGCAGCGAATCAAGGAACTGCAGCAGTTTCACCGGCCCATCCTCTGTACGGAGTACATGGCGCGAGGCGCGGGAAGCACGTTCGATACGATTCTGCCGCTGGCGCACCAGTACCATGTCGGGGCGATTAACTGGGGGCTGGTGGCGGGGAAGAGCCAGACCTATCTGCCGTGGGATTCCTGGCAGCGGCCCTATGTATTGATGCAGCCGACGGTCTGGTTTCACGACATCTTTCATCCCGATGGCACGCCTTACAGGGAACGGGAGGTGGAGATTTTTCGACAGCTGACCGGAAAGCAGTTAGCGTCTCAGCGCTGAAGGATCAGGCGGCTGCGAGTTGGGGTGGAGGCGCACCCCCCTTTTCGGTCCAGGCGCGTGTCTCAAAATGCGATTTCACCGGGACAATTCCCCTGATGACAAATCGCACTACCCTGTTTAGTCTATTGAGGATTCGCCGGGTTGCCCAGGTCATGACTGAACGGTTCGTTGTCTGGCCAAACCTTCAATTCCCTGGAAACGGTGAGGTCTCAATGAAGAGTCGACTGCTTGTCGTCGAAAATGAACCGAAAGATTTGAAGCGTGCTGCGGATGCGGCGCTGGTGGTGGGTTTTTCAGAAGTTGAAGGCAAGACCACGCCTGAAGCGGCGCGCGTGTACCTCGAGGGCCGGCTTGATGACGAGAGAGAGTTGCCGGCCGGCATCGTCCTGGACCTGGATTTCGGGTATGAAAGCGGGTTCGAGCTGCTTCGCTACTGGCACAGTACGCCGAAGTTGCGCTCCATACCGGTCATCGTGTGGTCGGTTATGGGCGACGAGCAGAAAAAAATGTGCGATTTGTTCAAAATCAAGCAGTTCGTCGGGAAGTGGGAAGGGGACGAGGTGTTGCACAAGGCCCTGGAAAGCATCCTTCAGCCTGTGAACTGATGCAACCCCTGCTCGTTATTCATCGACAAACATTGTAAGGGTTACCCTAACCGGCGACGTCCCCCCACCGTCGCGTGAGTCATTCCTCCAATTTGATCCAGGGCCTTCATCGGGCAGTTTCCGGGAGAGTGCAATGAACGATCTGGCTGAGATTATTTCTCAGAATGAAGACAAGCTTCGCTTGGAGTGGATTCGCACCATGTCCGGTGCGGTCGAGCGAGCCGATTTGATCAGCAAGTCGGAGCTGGATGAGCAGTGCGCATCGATCCTTCGGGCCTTGGCGGAAGGGGTAAGGACGAGCGGCCCGGGAAATCTGGCAGGGCCCGGCTGGAACGCCGCCCGGGATCTTCTGAGCTCGATTTCGGCATCGCGGGCGCGTCAGGGATTCTCGTCTACGGATGTTGCCGCGTTTGTCCTGTCGCTCAAACGGCCGCTTTTCGTCTTGATTCGCGAGAAGATGGCCAAGAACCAGGACGAGCTTTTCGAAACGATCTGGTCGGCGACCGAACTGCTGGATCGGCTGGCCTTGGTCACGACCGAGGCCTTCCTTACCGCGCGCGAAGAGCTGATCCTGCGCCAGCAGCAAGAACTGATGGAGCTGTCGACGCCGGTGGTGAAGCTGTGGGACGGGATTCTCGCTCTGCCGATCATCGGAACGCTCGATAGTGCGCGCACGCAGGTGGTGATGGAGAGCCTGCTGCAGACGGTCGTCGCGACCAATTCGAAGTTCGCGATTATCGACATCACCGGCGTGCCGACCGTGGATACGCTGGTGGCGCAGCACCTGTTGAAGACCATCACCGCGGCGCGTTTGATGGGCGCCGAGTGCATTATCAGCGGCGTGCGCCCGCAGATTGCGCAGACGATCGTCCACCTGGGCATCAATCTTGAGGACGTAGTGACCAAGGCGAAGCTGGCCGATGCGTTTGCGCTGGCGTTGCAACGCAGCGGGCGTACCGTGGTGAAGACGGCCGCCAGTGCAGCGAGTCCGCTGAGCGGATTGTTCGGCAAGCGGGAGGACTGATGGAACGGATTCCTGTTCTGCGGATGGGATCTCTGCTGCTGATCACGATCCAGGTGGACATGCACGACAAGCTGGCTCTTCAGTTGCAGGACGATGTCACCGAGCGGATCTCGGACTGGGGATCGACCGGGGTGCTGATCGATATTTCGTCGCTGGAGATCGTCGATTCCTTTATCGGGCGCATGCTGGCGAATATCGCGGCGATGTCACGGGTGCTGGGCGCTGAGACGGTGGTTGTGGGGATGCAGCCGGCCGTGGCGATCACCCTCGTGGAGCTGGGGATGTCTTTGCCCGGCGTGAGAACGGCGCTGAGTGTCGAAGCGGGGATGGAACTGCTGTATGGAGCCGTGGCAACGGGTACAGAGAATGAACGCTCTGAGGCGTGAGGTTCTTCCTCTTCAAAGCTCGACCGACGTGGTTCTCGCCCGGCAGAAGGTCAGGCAATTGGCGGTGGAACTTCAGTTCAGCCTTGTCGATCAGACAAAACTAGTGACCGCCGCGAGCGAGTTGGCCCGCAATGCGCTGGATCATGGGAAAGGCGGATCGATGACGGTGGAGACGCTCGCGAACGGCTCCCGGGCGGGCCTGCGGATGATTTTCGAGGATCACGGACCGGGGATTGCCGACATTGAACAGGCGCTCAAGGATGGTTTCACAACGGGGTCAGGCATGGGGCTGGGGCTTGGCGGAAGCAAGCGTCTCGTGAACGAATTCAGCATCGAATCGCAAGTAGGGAAGGGAACCAGGGTCACCGCGGTCCGATGGAAGTAGCTTTCACAGAAATCGTCGCCATTACGGATGCCAGTTCGGTGGGCGAGGCACGGCGGTCTGCGGCAACGGCCGCGGCGAAGCTCGGACTCAGCGAAACTCGGGCAGGTGAGCTTGCGATCCTCGCGACCGAGGTTTCGCGCAATGTGCTGAACCATGGCGGGGGCGGGCAGGTGATCGTGGCGGGGGTGCAGAACCGCGTCGGGCCGCTTGCGCAGATTCTTGCTCTCGATAAAGGTTCGGGGATCGAAAACCTGTCGCAGGCGATGAGCGATGGTTACTCGACTGGCGGAACGATGGGCACGGGGCTTGGAGCGATGAAGCGGATGGCGAGCCGGTTCGAGGTCTTCACAGGGCGCGGTGGAACGATTGTTTTGCTCGAGGTGGGAAGCGCGACTCAGGTCACGAATCCGCAGGCGGCCGCCGTGGCTCTTCCCTATCCGGGAGAGCGGGTTTGCGGCGATGGCTGGTACTGCGATCAGACGCCGGAGCGTACGGTAGCGCTTTTGACGGATGGGCTGGGGCACGGACTTCCGGCTGCCGAGGCAGCCCAGGAAGCGATTGCGACGTTCCAGAAGCACCTATCGTTGAATCCGGCGGAGATCCTGGGCTACCTGCACGACGCGCTGAAGAAGACGCGCGGCGCGGTAGCGGCGGTGGTCGAGATTCGTCCGCCGTCGCGGAAGTTGACCTATGCCGGGGTCGGGAACATCTCGGCGTCGATGGTGAGCGGAGGCGCTTCGCGCAGCCTGGTGTCGCACAACGGCACGCTGGGCATGACGGTCCACCGCATCCAGGAGTTTAGCCTGGAGTGGGCGCCGGATTCTGTTTTCGTGATGCATTCCGATGGATTGCAGACGAGGTGGGATCTGACCTCTTACTCCGGACTTCTTTCCCGCCATCCCGCCCTTATTTGTGGAACGTTGATTCGTGATTTTCGCAGGCATCGAGACGATGCCAGCGTGATGGTTTTCAAGGCAGCCTGATATGCCGGTGCCAATCCTCCAGCTTTCGCTGCAGTCTGAACGGGACGTGGTTCAGGCGAGGCAGCGCGCGCGGGAAGTGGGTGCGGAACTGGGGCTCGACAACCAGGACCAGATCCGGCTGGCGACGGCGACTTCGGAGATGGCGCGCAACGCTTTCCGCTATGCCCATAACGGCAAGGTTACGTTTTCGCTGATTCTGGAGCCGCAACAGAGCCTTGAAGTGGAGGTGGCCGACACGGGTGCGGGCATTCCGAATCTCGACGAGATTCTGGGAGGGCGATACCGGTCGCAAACCGGGATGGGGATGGGCATTATTGGAACGAAGCGGCTGATGGACGGATTCGAGATCGATACGTCGCGAGACGGAACGATTGTTCGGATGTCGAAGCACCTGCCGTCATTTCGCAGCACGTGGACGAATCGGTCAGCGGGAGACCTGAAGCGAAGGCTGCAGGCGAGGGCGCCGAAGAGCCCGTTCGAAGAAGTGGAGCAGCAGAACCAGGAGCTGCTGAAGACGCTGCAGGACTTGCGCGCGCGGCAGGAAGAACTGGAACTGCTCAACCGCGAGTTGGAAGACACCAACCGCGGGGTCGTCGCGCTTTACGCGGAGCTGGATGAGCGGGCGGATTATCTGCGTCGCGCGTCGGAACTGAAGACGAAGTTCCTGTCGAATGTGTCGCACGAGTTCAGGACGCCGCTTAACTCGATCATTTCGCTTTCGCGAATGCTGATGGACCAGATTGACGGTGATCTGACGGCGGAGCAGATGAAGCAAGTGCGGTATATCGAGACGTCTGCGCGCGATCTGCAGGAGATGGTGAATGACCTGCTCGACCTGGCCAAGGTGGAGGCGGGCAAGGTTCGCATGCGGCCGAAGCGATTTGAGGTGCATGAGCTTTTCAGCGCATTGAAAGGCATGCTGAAGCCGTTACTGGCGGACAACACCTCGGTGAATTTGATTTTCGAAGAGTCGGCCGGTCTGCGGCCGCTGCGGACGGACGAAGGCAAGGTCTCGCAGATTCTGAGGAATCTGATTTCGAACGCAATCAAATTCACGCCTGAAGGAACGGTCCATGTGTCGGCAACGATGCTTGAGACCAGCGAAGTGGAGTTCCGGGTGGCAGATACCGGCATTGGCATTCCCGTCGAACACCAGGAAACGATTTTCAGGGAATTCAGCCAGTTGGAGAATCCGCTGCAGGAGCGATATCGCGGCACGGGACTTGGATTGCCGCTATGCCGGAACCTGGCCAAGCTGCTCGGTGGGACCATTTCGCTGGAGAGCGAAGTCGGTAGAGGCTCGACGTTCTTCGTGCGGATCCCTGCCATCTACGTCGGGGAATTGATGCAGCCGGAGGGCGACGAAATGCCTCCAGCGCCGGAGTTTCACCGCGCGCCTGTGTTGATACTGGAGGACAACCTCGAGACGGCGCGTCTGTTCGAGTCGTACCTGCGCAACACCGAGTTCCAGGCGATCCTGGCGGCTAGTATTGCGCAAGCCGAGGTGTGGATAGCGCGGCATACCCCCGCGGCAGTCGTGGCAGACGTATATCTGGACGACGATCTGTGTTGGAACTTCCTGGCCCGCGTGCGCGAACGCTGGCCGGCGGTCCCTTGCATTGCGACGAGCGCGAGTGATGAGTCGAATGCCGCGCGCGAGAACGGCGCCGACGAATTTCTGGTGAAGCCGATTGACAAGGAAAAACTCCTGGAAGAGCTTCGCCGACGGACCGCGCAAACGGGGACCCGGCGCCTGCTGATCGTGGATGACAACGAAATCGCACGATATATTCTGCGCGACCTGCTGGATCAATCCTGGTTGGATATTTGCGAAGCCTCGTCAGGAAAGGAGGCATTTGCCTTCATTCGCGAGGAAGTGCCGGACGCGATCATCCTGGATTTACTAATGCCCGACATGAGCGGATTCGAGGTTCTGCGCCAGTTGCGGGCGCACCGGGCAACCGAAGGGCTACCGATCCTAATCTACACATCCAAGGAGCTTTCGGAATCTGAGCGCATGGAGCTCGATGCGCTGAACGCGCGCGTGATCAGGAAAGGTGAGGTTACTTCACGACTGTCCGCGCAACCTTTTATGGATTGGGCCAGATCAGTCGGGTTGTCGCCCGAGACCGCGGGCCCGGAGCGTAATGCCTGAAACACTGCCAGGACGCATCCTGATTGTCGATGACCGGGAACAGAACCGGTACGTGCTGTGCCGAACGCTGGAGGGCGAAGGATACAGCTGTCTTCAGGCCGGCCGGGGATCGGATGCTCTGGAACTCGCGCAGACGCTGCCAGACCTGGTGATCCTGGATGTGCGACTACCGGACGTCTCGGGCTATGAAGTTTGCCGCAAGTTGAAGTCCGACCTGGTCACGGCGTCGATCATGGTGCTGCAGGTATCTGCCTCCTTTGTCTCCAATGACGACAGAGTGCGGGCGCTGGAAGCCGGCGCCGATGCATACATCACACATCCGATAGATCGCATGGTGCTGATTGCCACCGTGCGGGCACTGCTGCGACTGCGAACGGCGGAGGTGAGCTCGCGCAAATCATCGGAACAGTGGCAGACGGCGTTTGATTCGCTGTCAGAAGGCGTTGCGCTGGTTGCCGAGGATGGAAGCGTGGCGCGATGGAACAACGCGTTCCGCGAAATGTGCGGAGGCGGCGCGCATCTCGATTCGGGCGAAAATGCGAAGCAGCTGCTGGAACGACTGATTGGGACCAGCGAACCGCTTCACCAGAACGGCAGGCAGTTCAGCGGCGATTTCAGCTTCGGCAAGAGATCCGTTCAGATTTCTGTAAGCCGGGTGAATGGGAGGAGCGCGAGCGGGGAGAAGGTGCTGATCCTGACCGATACCACGGACCGCAAGCTGGCCGAATATGCGCTGCGGACGGCTGAGAAACTGGCTGCGACCGGCAAGCTGGCCAATGCCATCGCGCACGAGATCAATAACCCGCTGGAAGCGCTGACCAATCTCATCTACCTTGCGCGCATGTCGGAGTCTTTCGATTACGCGAGGGGTATGCTCGACAGCGCGGCGAAGGAATTGGAGCGCATCGCCCACATCACCCGGCAGGCGCTCTCGTTCCATCGCGACACGCACGAGCCGGTGGAGATCGATTTGAATGAGCTGATGGCCGATGTGATTGGCTTGATGGAGCGGACGGCGAGCACACATCGCGTCCGCCTGCTGCTGCAAAAACGAAGGGCCGAAAAGATCTACGGATTCCCGGGTCAGCTCATGCAGGTTTTCAGCAATTTAGTGCGGAATGCCGCGGAAGCTTCACCGCCGGGGTCGGAAGTGACTGTGCGAGTCAGTTCGGTGGTGCGGGGCGGAAGGCGCGGGAGCCGTGTCACGATTCACGATCGTGGAAGCGGCATACCCGCGGAGATTGAAGGCAGCATCTTCGATCCGTTTTTCACGACCAAGGAGTTGCGCGGGTCCGGACTCGGGCTTTGGGTGTCGAAGTCGCTCATCGCGCGCCACGAGGGAACGATTCGCTTTCGATCGTCGGCGCGCAGGGGCAGGAGCGGAACGACGTTCGAGGTTTTTCTGCCGGCGATCGTCTCCTGAAAAGCCCCGTTTTCCCCGGCTCGATACCTGAGCGCGCTACGAACCGGCCGCGCGAATCCCGAGATAGCCATCCTGAAGCCAAATGAGCATCCAAGTGAAGGAGGGTGCGGGCTCTGCGATGGCGGTCAAGCGGATTTCACGTCGGGAATTGCTCAAGGCAGGAGTTGCAACCAGTGCCGCCGGGATGATTGGATCGATTGTCCCGGGATGCGGTGGAGGGGGAAGCAAGGGTGTTTCTGGCGGAACGGGCTCGAGCGCGTGCGCGAAGATCACGGATATCGAGCATGTCGTGATTTTGATCCAGGAGAACCGCTCGTTCGATCATTATTTCGGCAGCTACAAAGGGGTGCGGGGATTCGCGGACCAGAGCGCTGCTTTCCAGCAGCCGTATCCGCCCAATACAAGCAGCGCGCCCGCCGGCGTGCTGTTGCCGTTTCATCTCGACACAACATCGACCAACTCAGCATGCACGCACGACATCACCCACGACTGGGTTCCGCAACACCAGAGCTGGGACAACGGCGCGATGGATGGCTTTGTGACGTCGCGTCTCGGCATCAACGCAAATGATGCGGTGCTGAGCATGGGCTACTACAACCGCGGCGACCTGCCCTACTACTACGGATTGGCGGATGCCTTTACGCTGTGCGACAACTATTGCTGTTCGGTGATCGGGCCGACGGATCCAAACCGGCTCTACACGATGGCCGCCTCGATCGATCCCGATGGACAGAATGGCGGACCCATCATTCAGACGCTGGTTTCCACGCGGGCATCGATCATCGGGAAGCTTACCTATACCACCATGCCGGAGCAGTTGCAGAGCCGCGGAATCTCGTGGAAGGTGTACAACGCGCCCGATCAGAACATTCTGAGCGGCGTGTACAGTGACAATGTCCTTCCCTACTTCAAGAATTTTCAGGATCCATCGAGCCAGCTTTATCAGAGTGCATTCGGGCCGCAGTTTCCCACCGATTTTGTGACAGACGCAATAGCCGGGAACCTGCCGCAGGTCTCATGGATCATTCCTTCGGTTGTCGATTCGGATCATCCGCCCTCTCCGTCTTTGCTGGGCGAGGCAACTCTGTCGGCGATTGTGGGGGCACTGACGGCGAATCCTGTGGCATGGGCCAAAACGGTACTGTTTGTCACCTATGATGAGAACGGCGGATTCTTCGATCACGTCCCGCCCGTTACCGCGCCGGCGGGCACCGCCGGTGAATATCTCACAGCTTCTCCCGTGCCGGACCCAACGGTCGAGGGTTCTCCGGCGATTGCGGGGCCGATAGGGTTGGGCTTCCGAGTTCCCATGCTGATCGTGTCGCCCTTCAGCCGCGGAGGATACGTGGCGTCGGATCTGTTCGATCACACATCGGTTTTGAAATTTCTCGAGACGCGCTTTGGCGCCGAGGTTCCGAATCTTTCCGCATGGCGCCGCGCGACGGTCGGAGACATGACGACGGCCTTCAACTTCAGTCACGTGGACACGTCGGTGCCGAATCTGCCGCCCATTGCGACGGCCGCGTCGAGTGTGCTGACGGAATGCGCCGCCAATCTGGTCGGCTTTGTCCCGCCGCAACTGCCAACTATGCAGGCAATGCCGGTACAGGAGGCTGGAAGTCCGCTGCGGCCGAGCGGGAGCTGCTAGAAAAGAGAGCTGGGATGGTGGCCAGGGACGGGATTGAACCGCCGACGCCGGCCTTGCAGAGGGCCGCGAACCTGCTCACTGCGCTGCGCGCAAACCCGCGAGCGAGTCAGGAGTCAAGCACAGCATTGGAGTGGTGGCCAGGGACGGGATTGAACCGCCGCCGCCAGCCTTGCAGGGCCGCGAACCTGTCACTGCGCTGCGCGCAAAAACCGGAGCGCGGCGTGGGTGGGAGAAAGAAATTAGATGGTGGCCAGGGACGGGATTGAACCGCCGACGCCGGCCTTTTCAGGGCCGCGCTCTACCACTGAGCTACCTGGCCTCAGTGAAGACTTTCGTTGTCCGGCGCGGCAGACGCGGATTCCGGCGGACGCCGGAGAGGATTGTTCCGCAGACAGTGCGTTGCAACAACCAAGCCAGTATACCAACTCCAACGTTCACCGGCCAAACGCGTGACCCGGCGGTGCATGCGAGCGAGGTTGGGCCGGAGTATTGGTGGCCGGGCACGTTCAGGTCACCCGGTTTCAGCCTGCAGTTCTCTTGCCCGCGCTCTCCATCTGGTTGAGCAGGTCAAGCTCCGCCTTGAGCTCTCTCTGGTGGCGCGACCTGAGGACCAACACCAATACAAACCAAATGACACCCAGTGTGGTAAACGGGAGCACTGCGCCCGGCTTGCCCACAGCACGAGCCATCCCCGAGAACAACAGGATCAACGTGCCGATGCACAGAATGATCGGTCCGACAGTCCATTGCAGGAATCGTGCAAGCAAGTTGCGCCTGCGGGTGATCTCTCTGCGATAAAAATCCAACCCGGTCATGAGCGCTGAGCGCTCCGGCGCTGTGGCAGAACCCATGCCGCGATGAACGAGATACTGCCCCGCGACGGCCCATACGAGCGCGGCAACAAGAACGGACCGGAATCCCGAATCATGCGTCTCGATGAATCCGAGCCATGCGCCTGCTGCGACAACCGGAATCATTGCGAGATTGCTGAGCAGTTCCCGGCGGGTCCGGGTATGCAGTTCTTGCGCTCTTTGCCGGATCAATTTCAACGTCAATGTTGTTTCCTCGCGCGGTTGGTTTTGCCAGAGCTTTTGGGGGTCGTTTTCGCCATTGGCTTGATTGGGGCCGGTCATCTTGCAATTCCTTTCTGATATTGCTTCGCGAGAAGGTTCTTGATCCTGTGAATGCGCGTCGCCACATTCTGAGGCGACAGGCCTGTAATTTCCGCGATGGAAGCTGCGTCCATGTCTTCGAGATAGGAGATGATGACCTGGCGGTCGAGCGGCTTGAGCTGCTGAATCAGTTTCCAGATGCGATCGAGCGTGGGTTGCTGATCCGCGGAAGACTCCGCCGCGGGATGAGGAAGGGTATCCAAATCCTCAGGGTTACGAGACCGGAAAGGAATCGCCGCTTGCGCATCACGCGCGAGACGGCAACGTTGTGCGCGACGCGATACACCCATGTCCTCATCGAGCAGCGCGCGTCGAAGAGTTGAAAACTGCGCCATACGGCAATATGAATCTCCTGAACCAGGTCCTTGCGATCTTCAGCATTTACCTCGTAGGCTCGTGCCAGCCGCTCGAGTGAAGGGGCAAACTCCAGCATTGCCTGGTTGTATAAGTCGTCCTGGGCCGTCATCCGGTTTGGATTTTCTCCTTCTCGCTAAGGTAGTCGCGGCTGCGCGAACTTTCTTACATGCCATTTGGAAAATGGTGCGGCGATTGCACAGGCCGCCGGGGCACCTTGCTCTAGTATGGGAAGCACTTATGAAGATGCTCTGGAGATGCTTTGGCAGCGTTGCGGTGTGCGCACTGGTGATGGCGGCGAATGGACAAGTCAACACCGATGCGCGCGCTGTAAGTGCATATGAGACAGCAGTGAAAGGCGGTCCGCTGACGCTGCGCGCTTTTCTAGACCAGTTTCCCAAGGGCGCGGATTTGCACGTGCACCTGAGCGGCGAGGTGTACGCAGAGACGTTTATAAAAGATGCGGCCGAGGATGGTCTCTGCGTTGATCCCAAGGCTTTGAGCTTTGCGAAGCCGCCGTGTGACGCGCCGCTGGTGCCGGCCAAGGACCTGAATGGAATTCTCACGCCTGAGCAACAGGATTTGTATGACCGGCTCGTCGATTCGTTTTCGATGCGCAGCTATTTCCCTACGCCGGGTTTCAGCGGGCATGACCAGTTCTTCGCCACGTTCGGCCGATTCGGCGGAATCAGCAAGAAGCATGTCGGCGAATGGGTGGACGAAGTGGCGAGCCGCACGGCCGCGCAAAACCAGCAGTATCTCGAACTGATGCAGACGCCGCCCTTCGGGCATGCCGCGGCACTTGCCCAACAGAACGCGCTCGACATGGATTTTGCAAAGTATCGCGAGACGCTGCTTGCGGCAGGATTGCGCGATGAGGTGAGGGACGATCGCGAGGAGGCGCGCTCTGCTGAACAATCACGCCGCGAGATCGAGCACTGCGGAACGCCGCAGGCCACGCCGGCTTGCCAGGTCGAAGTGCGCTACATCTACCAGGTTCTGCGCGGCTTTGCTCCCGGGCAGGTGTTTGCGCAAACCCTGTTGGGATTCGAAACGGTGCAGGCCGCGATGGATGCTCATGATGACACGTGGGTGGGCATCAATTTTGTCATGCCAGAGGATGGATTCGTGTCGATGAGGGATTACACGCTGCAAATGAAGATGGTGGAGTATCTGCACTCGGTCTATCCCAAGGTGCATATCACGCTGCATGCGGGCGAGCTGGCGTTTGGCATGGTGCCGCCGGAGGGCCTGCGATTCCATATCCGGCAGGCGGTTGAGCTGGGACACGCGGAACGCATCGGGCATGGCGTGGACGTGATGTACGAGGACCGCGCGCAGCAGCTGCTGAAAGAGATGGCCGCGAAGCATGTGATGGTGGAGATCAACCTGAGCTCGAATGAAGGGATTCTCGGGATCAAGGGCGACATGCATCCGTTTCCGCTGTACCGCGCGGCGCATGTGCCGGTGGCGCTGTCGACGGACGATGAGGGAGTGAGCCGGATCGATATCACCAATGAATATGTGCGCGCGGCGCTCGATTATCACCTCAGCTACGGCGAGCTGAAGCAGTTGGCGCGGACAGGCATGGAGCATGACTTTCTGCCCGGGTCGAGCCTGTGGGCGGAGCCGGATGTTTTCACGGCGACGGTGACGGCGTGCCGGGGACAGGCGCTTGGCTCCGAGCATCCCTCGGCGGCGTGCAAGAGCTCTCTCGAGGGAAGCCAGAAGGCGGCGGCGCAGTGGGAGCTGGAGCGGCGATTCCGTGCATTCGAGGGGCAGTTCTGATTGGGGCTTCAGGGAAGGATCATCCCTCAGGGGCTAAAGCCCCTGGGTTCTCTTGGGGTTGGATGTACGGGCTAAAGCCCGTACCCTTCACCAAGTAATCATCGGGAGTTGGCTGAAGCCCCTACCCTTCAGGCTGAACCCGTACCCTTCATGCTGAGCCCGTACCCTTCACCAAGTAATCATCGGGAGTTGGCTGAAGCCTCTACCCTTCAGGCTGAACCCGTACCCTTCACTGCTGAGCCCGTACCCTTCACTGAAGGAATTCATCGGGCATTGACTGAAGCCCGGGTTCTCACGCGTCGGTCCAGTAGGCGGATGGGCTGCAGCGTTTGGGATTTCGCAACCGAACGCTCCGGCTTACACTGGCTGCCATGGATAACGAACGCATTCGGGAGATCTGCATGGCCCTGCCGCACGTGGCCGAGACGGTGAACTGGGGGCATCATCTCGTCTACTGGGCCGGCGATCGCGATATCGGCGGCAAGATGTTCGCGATGACCGATCTTGATGGATCGGGCACGGGAGTGCTGTGGTTCCACTGCGGAAAGGAGAGGTTCCACGAACTGGTGGAGCGAGAAGGCATCTCCGGCTCGCCGTACCTGGCGCGGGCGGGCTGGGTGACGATTGATCGGTGGGATGTGCTGCGACCGCGCGAGTATGAGGAGGAACTGCGGAGGGCGCATGCATTGATGTTGGAGCGGTTGCCGAAACGGACTCGAACCATCATGGCGATGCCGGAGAAGGAACGCACAAAGCTGATCCGGGAGCGGAAGAAGACGCTGCGCGAACGGGCGAAGAAGAAGCGCAAGTAAGTGAAACAAACGCGACAGGGCGCGGCGCGGGCTGGGGAACCAGTCGCCGGCGGAACACGTATGATTCATCGAGGGGTAAACTCCCCGGCGCGATGAGGCGTTGAAATTATGGCGAAATTCCTGCTCTTCTGCATCTTGCTGATTTTGTGCTGGCCGCTTGCATTGCTTGCGCTGGTAGCCTATCCGATCGTGTGGCTGCTGCTGCTTCCATTCCGGCTGGTGGGGATCGCCGTGGGCGGTGTGCTGGAGCTGGTGAGCGCCATCATCTTTCTGCCGGCGCGAATGCTGCGGGCGATTTGAGCGGCCGCGAGCGCCGTCAGAGAGCTTCGCCTTCTGCGCTTGTGAGGATCGCATCTTTCATTCTGTTGATTTGAATCTGTGCGTTGCTCGGCCTGAGGGCTCGCGTCTGCTATGTTTCCTCCGAGGCCAAAAAGGCTGAGGAGGCATTGCCCCCATGCACTTGCGCGTGATCGCGCTGCTTATCCCGTTCGCAGCAGCACTCTCGCCCGCGCAGACGGCTGAAACGCCGACTCCGCAACGATCTGCAATGGATCGCGACCTGATGGAGGTTACGATTCCGCAACTCCAGCAGCTTTATCGCGAGCACAAGTACACGGTGACGCAGGTGGTCGAGTGGTACATCGGGCGCGTGCGCCGCTACAACGGGATCTACGGGGCCATCGAGAACCTGGATGCGAAGGGCGCGCTGGAGCAAGCCGCGCGCGAGGATGCGCAGGCGGGATCGGGCGGAGAAGAGTTGAAGCGTGGGCCGTTGTGGGGCGTGCCCATCGTGATCAAGGAAAACACAAACGTGAAGGGCCTGGTGACGAGCGATGGATGGAAGGGCTATACGCTGCCTGGCCATGAGCTGATTGCTCCGCGCGACGCGACGATCGTGGCGAAGCTGCGCGGTGCGGGCGCGGTGATCCTGGCGAAGACGAACATGCCCGATTTTGCGGCGAGCGACACGAATCGCAGCAGCGCGTATGGACGGACGGGAAATGCCTATGATGTGCGCTTCAGTCCTGGGGGGTCTTCGGGCGGAACGGTGACGGCAGTGACCGCGAACATGGCCATGCTGGGCAACGGCACCGATACCGGCAACTCGATCCGGATGCCGGCGGCGACGAGCGCGGTGGTGGGCGTGTTCCCGACCCGGGGGCTGGTGAGCATTGCGGGCATTGCGCCGCTCGACTGGCAGCTCGACAACACGGGACCGATCGCGCGGACGGTGACCGACGCGGCGATTGCGCTGACGGTGATGGCCGGCGAGGACCCAATGGATGGAGCGACGGCAGGTGCGTCGGGAAAGGCGCAGCCGGGGCCCTACACGCAGTATCTGAAGAAGGATGCGCTGAAGGGCAAGCGATTCGGAGTTCCGGCGTGCATTCTCGAGGGCGCGGGCATTCCGTTCCAGGGAATTCCCGCGGAGGCGACGGCGGAGGAAGCGGCGGCGGCACGAAAAGAAGCGCGCCTGGCGTTGCGGCCGGAAACACGGGCGGCATTCATGAAGGCTGTGGATGCGCTGCGGGCTGCCGGAGCGACCGTGGTATTTGACGATTCCATCCTGCCGGAAAGCTTTGCCGAAACGGTGTCGCGCGTCTTCACGGAGCCATTTCTCCGCGAGGGAACAGAGAACTTTCTCCGCGACTTTGGGCCGGCGCAGTACCACTCGACCGAGGAGTACGAAAAGGCTGTGGGTTCGCCGCTGCCGTCGGTGATTATCGGCGGGAACACCGACCCGCGCGATCCGCGGCCGAAGGTAGCGCAGGTGCGGTTCGAGAACAGTCCGGAGGGTGAAAGGGAGGTGCTCGAGCCGCGCAAGAGGGCACTGGAGATGTACGACGAGACACTGGACCGGTTACACCTGGATGGGTATGTGTATCCCGCGATCCAGATGCCGCCGGTGGATGAAACCATGCCGCAGGATGGGCAGATCAGCAGCGGTCCGCACAGTGACACGAGCTGGGTCAACATGATCGGCGTGCCCGCCGTGGTGGTGCCGGCGGGATTTTATTCAAGCGGGCTGCCATTCGGGCTGGAAATCTCGGCGAAGCGCTGGCACGATGGCGATCTGCTGGGATGGGCGTACGCGTTCGAGCAGGCGACGCACTGGCGGCGGCCTCCGGTGCTGGTGGATCGCGGGCTGTTATCCATCGAACGCTGAAATCCGAATCGAGCCGCAGGCGAGCGGCCAGCTCGCTCGACATCTTCTTGCCGGCGCATTTAGGGTGGGCCTATGAGTGGGGTTTGTTTGTCGCTGGAGGGCCGGGTTGCGCTGATCACCGGGGGATCGAGGGGAATTGGCGCAGAGACGGTGCGGGTGTTCGCTGAGGCTGGTGCGCGGGTGGTGTTCAGCTACCGCCAGGCGCAGGATCAGGCGCATGCATTGATGACCTTGTGCGGCGGAGCGGAGCGGTGCCTGGCTGTCGAACAGGAATTGAGCTCGCCCGCCGAGGGCAGGGCGCTGGTGGCTGAGGCGGTGGAGGCATTCGGGCGGCTCGACATCCTGGTGGTGAATCATGGCATCTGGCCGGCGGAGGATACGCCGATCGAGCTGATGACCGAAAAGCAATGGCGCCGGACGATGAACGTGAACCTGGATTCGGTGTTCGGGCTGGTGCAGGCCGCGGTGACGCAGATGGAGTTGCAGAACCGGTGCACGGCGGCCGATGACGCGACCGGGCATATCGTGCTGATCAGCTCGACGGCGGGCCAGCGCGGTGAAGCCAACCATGCGGACTATGCCGTGACCAAGGGCGCGCTGATCAGTCTTACGAAGAGCCTTTCGAGCGAGCTGGCGCCGAGGGGCATTCGGGTGAACTGTGTTGCGCCAGGCTGGGTGGCAACGGAGATGTCGGCTTCGACGCTGGACGATCCGGAGATGGGTCCGAAGATTGAGGCAGGGATTCCGGTGGGCAGGGTGGCCACGGCGCGCGAGATTGCCGGCCCGGTGCTGTTCCTTTGCACGCCCATGGCGGGGTTTATCAGCGGCGAGGTACTGAACGTGAATGGCGGAGCAGTGCTGGTGGGTTGAAAATCCAGCTGCTCTGTTGCCGTGCGGAAAGCGTCAAAGAAAGAAGCGGCGCCAGCCGCGATGATTTGGAAGAGGAGCGCAGGAATGCGGAAAGGTTGGGCGTTTTTGCTGGCGCTGGGGATGTTGGCGGCGCCGCGCGCAGGGCTTGCGCAGGCGGTAAATGATGCTGCCGAGGCGCAAAACGCGGAAAGGGCCCGTACGGCGCTCAACGCGATGGTCCAGGCGCTGGGCGGGCAGGCGTGGCTCGACATGAAGAACGAAGTGCGCCAGGAACATGTGGCGGCCTTTTTCCATGGGCAACCGGATTTGGGGACGACGGAGATCTGGGACTATCACGCGTGGCCCGATCGCGACCGCGTGGAAGTGACAAAGCATCGCGACGTGGTGGAGTTTTATGTGGGTCGCGAAGGGTGGGAAGTGACCTACCGGGGCAAGAAGGCGATGCAGAAGGACCTGCTGGACGATTTTCTGCGGCGGCGCGATCACTCGATTGAAACCGCGGTGAAGGTGTGGCTCAAGGATCCCAAGACGATTTTGATCTACGAGGGCCAGCATATGGTCGAGCGGAAATTGGGCGAGCAGGTCACGTTGATCTCGCCTCAGAATGAAGCCATCACGATCCTGATGGACACGCAGACCCACCTGCCGCTGGAGCGGAGCTTCGAGTGGCGCGACCCGGAGTACCACGACAAGAACACCGACGTGGAGGAATACGACGACTACCACACGATCGATGGATTCCCGACGGCCTTCAGCATCACGCGGTTGAAGAACGATGAAACGACGCGGCAGTACTACGTGGATCACGTAGAGTACAACCGGCAGCTTTCGCCCGATTTCTGGAATGTGGATGCGGCTGCGAAGCGGATCAAGCACTGAGGTGATTTGCTAAGAAGGGATGGGCGGCTTATCCAGCGCGGGTGAGCCGCCCATTTTCTGCGCAATTACTGAACCTGGATTGCGGTGAACGTGCCTGACCCCGCAGAATACAAGGTTTGCGATGGTCCCTCTGAAATGCATTGGAAGATCAGCTGCGTCGACGCTGATGACGCCACGTAGTATCCGTTGATCGGGATTGTCCTCGTCTCCGACGCGGCCAGGCTTGACCAACTAATTGGTAGTCCCCCAATAAAGCCTGAACTGTCCTTGACGTCGCAGAAGATATACGCGCCGTTGGCTGTGTCTTCGTTCACGATGGCCTGCTGTCCTCCAAGGACGTATGTCCCAGCATTGGGGAGAGTGATCGAAAGAATCGTCGCGTAGTTAGAAGTTGAAATTGTGACGTTCGGTCCTCCGACCGTTCCCGCGAATGATTTCACCCCGCCTGTCGGTCCCTGCGGTCCTGTCGTGCCGGTCGGTCCGGCTGGGCCGGGGTTGCCCATCGGGCCTGGCATGCCTTCCGGTCCGGGAGGGCCTTGCGTCCCCTGAGGTCCCGTTGCGCCGACAGCGCCCCCGGCCGCCATCATGCTCCAGCTGGGATTCTGGTCCGGCGTGGGACCGTTGGGATCTGGCCCGTTGGGAACGATTGCGATGTAGGACGATCCGTTATAGGTGACGACGCTATTTGCGGCGTAGGTGGCATACGCGTCATAGGCATTTAAGAAGCTGAACCCGATGCCGTTCGCGCCGGCAGGTCCCGGTGCTCCGGGTGCGCCGGTCAAACCGCGCGGGCCCTGCGGCCCGTTCGCGCCTGCCGGTCCAGTGGGGCCGGTTGGTCCGGCTGGCCCGGCGGGACCTTGCGGTCCTGTAGCGCCGTAGCTCATATCGAAGACGGTGCTGTTTCCGGAACTGTTGGTAACGGTGAGACTGAAGGTGCCGGGAGCAGTGCTGGAGGGCAACGTGGCGACGATCTGGGTGTTGCTGAATGAGCTAACGGCGAGAGCTGCGCCGTTGAAGAGCAGCGTGGGGGCGGCTTTCGCGGGCTGGAAGCCCGAGCCTGTGAGTGTGAGCTGCCTGGTGGAGTAGTTGATGGTTCCGTTATTGACCACTGGCGCGACACTTGCAGCCTGGGCGAGCAGTGGCACCATCATCAGTAGAGCGACGGATAGGATCCTGCGCATATTCTTTGGCCTCCTCGATGCCAAAACCGCGTTGGTGTGTATCGATTTCCGAGAGTCTGTGGTAGATGAAAGCGAAGAGACAATGGAGACGAGATACTCTTTTGGTGAATTTTCTGGCCCTTGGGAATGATTGGTTTGCATCGAGATGCAGCCTGTCTTCAGGAGTCTCTTCACCTGCTTTACCCTCTTGCAGCTGCGGCCTGGTGGCTCGGCTTTCTAATTTCGTCCATGGCCGACGGGGAGAGCTGATGGAGAGAAACTCGCAGGAAGTTTTTGGCGATTGGAGGGTGGAGGACAAGTAACGGACTGCAAGTTACGGGGTCTGCGACTGGGGCTGGTGGCAGATTTTCGCGGTTGCTGGTGCGACCCGGAGTGGCGAATGGGCTCCGATATAATCGCTGACGAACGAGAAACAGCACGGCCGCATGCCTTCCGGAGCCAGAGAATGACGTTCGACATCCAGGAGATCCTGGACTTTCTTCCGCACCGCTACCCGTTTTTGCTGATCGACCGGATCGTCGAGTTTGAGCCGAAGCAGCGCCTGGTAGCGATCAAAAATGTGACCATCAACGAGCCATTTTTCCAGGGACATTTTCCGGGCTACCCGATCATGCCAGGGGTGCTGGTTGTGGAGGCGATGGCCCAGGCTGGGGGCATCATCATGATGCACGAGCTGCCCGATCGCCACGAGAAGCTCGTCGTGTTTACGGGAATCGAGCGGGCCAAGTTTCGCCGCCCGGTCACGCCGGGGGATCAACTGCGGATCGAAGTGGAAGTGCTGTCGTTCCGGTCTCGCGCTGGAAGGATCCAAGGCAGGGCATTGGTGGATGGAAAGCTCTCGTGCGAGGCGACCCTGACCTGCCAGGTCGTGACACGGGCACGCGAGCGCCGCGCCCACGGCGACGAACCTGGATCGGGAGCTTCGGAGCAAGACACGGATCCTGCCCCGGTGGCGGCCGAGTGAGCATCCATCCGAGTGCGGTTATCGCCAAGGGCGCGATGGTGCCCGCTTCGTGTACTGTGGGGCCGTTTTCCACGATCGGGCCGGAAGTAGTGCTGGGCGAAGACTGCAATTTGATCTCACACGTGGTGCTGGAAGGGCAAACGCAGGTGGGCGCCCGCAACACGTTCTATCCGTTCTCTGCGGTCGGCATGGCGCCGCAGGATCTGAAATACAAGGGCGAGCCAACCCGGACCGAGATTGGCGACGACAACACCATTCGCGAATGCGTGACGATCAGCCGCGGCACATCGGGCGGCGGTGGTCTGACGCGCATTGGCTCGAACAATTTGCTGATGGCCTATGTGCATATTGGGCACGACAGCCAGGTTGGCAGCCACTGCATCCTGGCGAACTGCGCTACGCTGGCCGGTCATGTGGTGATCGAGGACTACGCCAGCGTGGGCGCGTTTTGCCCGGTTCACCAGCACTGCGTTGTGGGCCAGTACGCTTTCATCGGAGGCGGGACGATCGTGACCCAGGATGTGCTGCCGTATTCGCTCACCTCGTCCAGGCGCGAAAACAAGGCATTCGGGATCAACAAGATTGGCCTTACGCGGCGCGGATTTTCGCCGGAGCGGCTGCTTACCCTGCAGAAGGCATTTCGCCTGTTGCTTTCGTCGAAGCTGAACACGTCACAGGCGGCTGAAAAGATCCGGCAGCTCGAAGGGCCGGATGCGGCCATCGTGGCGGGGTTTATCGAACGGAGCCAGCGAGGCGTGATTAAGTAACCCATGAAACTTGGTCTGATTGCGGGCAATGGGCGGTTCCCGTTTCTGCTGCTGGATGCGGCGCGGGCGAAGGGATTTGCGGTGACGGTGGCCGCGATCCGCGAAGAGACCGAGCCGGAAATCAATCATCGCGCTGCGGCGGACGAGCATATCAGCGTGCACTGGCTCTCGCTGGGCGAGCTCTCGAAGCTGATCGAGGTGTTCCACAAAGAGGGCGTCACGACGGCGGTGATGGCCGGCCAGGTGAAGCACAAGCAGATCTTCTCGAGCATCCGGCCGGACTGGCGCCTCGCGAAGCTGCTCCTGAACCTGCGCACCCGGAATACGGATATGCTGCTCGGCGCCGTTGCGAAGGTGCTGGCCGATGAGGGGATCGAGTTGATCAGCTCGACGGCGTTTCTGGAACCGCTGTTGGCCAAAGAGGGCGAGCTGACGCGCGATGTTCCGGGCGGGCGCGCGCCGGATGAAGAGGAGCGGAAGAACGTCGAATACGGGATGGGCGTGGCGCGGGCGCTGGCGGGGTTCGATATCGGGCAGACCGTGGTGGTGGCGGCGCAGGCCTGCGTGGCGGTTGAGGCCATGGAAGGGACCGATGCGACGATCGAGCGCGCCGGAAGGCTGATGCAATCACTCAACGAGGAAGCCTCCACGCTGGCACGGCGGCTGACGGTGGTCAAGGTGGCCAAGCCGAACCAGGATATGCGATTCGACGTACCGGTAATTGGTGTTCGCACGGTGGAGGTAATGATGCGAGCCGGCGCGACCTGCCTCTCGGTGGAGGCCGAGCGGACATTGCTCTTCGACCGCGAGGCGCTTTTGAAGAGAGCTGCCGGCGCGGGGATTGCCATTGTGGCGGTCCCGCGAGGATACTAATTGCGCGTTGTTTTCGCCCTTTCCCTGATCATTCAACCGGAGGTCCTCATGAGAAAAGCAGTCGCTTTCGTTTTTGCCGCGGCCCTGGTGCTCGCGGTTGGGATCCTTACCGTTCATGCCGACAACGAAACGATGCCGTCCGTAGGGCAGTCCGCGCCCACGTTCACCCTGCCATCGCAGACCGGAGAGCAGATCTCGCTCGACTCGTACCACGGCAAATGGGTCGTGCTCTACTTCTATCCCAAGGACATGACGCCGGGATGCACGATTGAGGCTCACAATTTTCAGCGCGACCTGGGGAAGTTTGAGGCGGATCACGCAGTCATTCTTGGGGTGAGCGTAGACACCGTGGATAGCCACAAGCAGTTCTGCACTAAGGATGGGCTGACGTTCCACCTGCTGGCGGATCCCGATCACAAAGTTGTGGACGAATACGGCTCTCTGGGGCACTTCGGGGCAATGACCATTGCCAACCGGAACACCTTCCTGATCAATCCTGAGGGCAAGATCGTGAAGGTCTGGACGAAAGTCGATCCGCAGCATCACTCGGAAGAGGTTTTGGAGGCGATTGCGCAATTGAAGAAGTAGTTCGGACGCAAAAAAGCCCGGCACGATGCCGGGCCTTTTTGCTTGCCTTTGATGATGGCTGTGGATTACTTCTTCTTGGCGGTCTTCTTGGTTGCCTTCTTTGCAGCCTTCTTTTTCGCTGCCTTCTTTGCGGGAGCCTTTTTCTTGGCGACCGCCTTCTTTGCTGATTTCTTAACGGCCAACTTCTTACCTCGTTTAGTGGTTTTGGTGGCGCGCTTGGCTGCAGATCTCTTGGCTGCGGCCTTTCCGCCCTTGGCGCCACGGCTCTTTTTCTTTGCGGCGGATTTCTTGGCGACCTTTTTGGCCGCAACCTTTTTCGCAGCGGGCTTTTTGGCCGGAGCTTTGACGGCAGCTTTCTTTGCCGGAGGCTTGGGAGCAGCTTTCTTTGCGGGCGTGGGCATCGACTCCGCAACGATCGCGATTACTTCTTCGACGCCCTCATCGTCGTCCGAAGAGGTGAGCACATCGGCGGTTTCGATGTCATCCTCTTCCAAATCGTTTTCAAGGTCGGAGCTCGACTCTGCAGGTTCCGCATCGGGATTGCCGTCACTCATTGCGTACATTCTGATCACATCTTCCATCCCATTGCCTCCAGCGGCTCGCCGCTGCTCATCTCAGATCATGTCATGTCGCGGAGTACAGTTCCGCGCGCAGACATTGTAGCAAGAGGCTGCGCGAATTGCGAATAAAAGCAAGCCTTCTTGCCTGCCCGCGCTAATTTCCCTTGTGTGCGATGCTGCGATGCGCAGGATGTCCACGCGAGGCTGACTTTTTTTTGCCGGATGAACTCGTGTGCCCCGTGGTCTTCGCGGACGAGGCGTGCCGGGAGGCCGGCGACCCTGTTTTTGTTCTGGAGGCAGGTGGGTCGCCCATGGCTTCGGTGGCGGCGGCGCGGTGATGGCTGGAGCGGGTGCGGGTGACAACGGCCGGCTCGGCTACGCGCAGACGGCGTCCCGCGGGCACCCGGACCCCGGTGAGGTGATTCCAGCGCCGCAACTGAGTGAGCGATACGCCGAACCGGTCGGCGATGGACACCAAGGTGTCGCCGCGGTGGGCTGTGTAGAGCATCGCCCTCATGGGCGCGGCAACAGGAGCCACGGGGACGACTAATGCCTCAACCCCGCTCAGGCTGTCGTCTTCGCCCATCTGGTTGGCTGCAGCGAGCTCGGAAGCCGAGACGTGATAGGTGCGGGCGATGGAGGCCATGGTGTCGTCGGGGGTGAGGACGTGATAGCGCCAGGCGTCGCGCTTGGTTTCGGGGATCCCGGCTACGCGCTGCTCAAATAGCGCGGCCGTGCCGGCGGGGAGGTGGAGATCGTAGGACGAATCGGGCGGGGTGGTCATGCGCAGGAGGCTTGGGTTCAGGGCCTCGATCTCGTCGATCGGCGCATTCACGAGGTCCGAGACCAGTCGCAGGTCGATGGAGTAGTTGATGGTGACGCTGTCGGTGATCACGGGAGGGTCGAGTGTGATTTCGTCGAAGCCATACTGCTTGGGGTGGTTGGCGATGATGATGGCGGCGAGGATTTCGGGGACGTAATTCTGGGTTTCAGCAGGCAGGTTATGCCGCCTGTAGAGTTCCCAAAAATCGGCATAGCCGGTCTTCTCGACGGCGCGCTGCACATTGCCTGCGCCCCAGTCGTAGGCTGCCATGGCCAGGTACCAGTCGCCGAGCTGGTCGTAGAGATACTTCATGTACCGGGCGTAGGCGCGGGTCGATTTTTCCGGATCGAATCGCTCATCCATGAACCCGTTGCGGGTGAGTCCGTAGTTGCCGTAGGGCATGAACTGCCACATGCCGCCCGCGCGGGAGCGAGGATTGATGGCGCGGGGCTGAAATCCAGACTCGGCGACGGCGAGGTAGATCAGGTCCTGGGGGACACCTTCTTCGGCCATCACGCGTTGAATCATGGTGCGGTAGCGGCCTGAGCGCTCGAAGGAGTGCAAAAGGGTGTTGTGGCCTTTCTGGGTGTTGGCGAAGAAGTTGATGAACGCGTAGACGTAGTCATTCATCACCAGCGGCAGATCGGACTTGGTGGTGGCCAACTCGGTGCGGGCCTTGGCGACGAGGTTGGGATCGACGGCGAATGTCACGTCGTTGGCAACGTCGGCGGGTGCAGGCTCTTCCTTCGGAACGAATCCATTGCCCTGCTTGAGGGCTTCCATCTCAAGCGAGTTCACCTGGTCGACGACGCGATCGAATTCATCCTGCAACTGCTGATTGCCCTTAATGTCAATGCCACTGGTGAGCATGAGATCGATGGCGTGATCGAATTCGGTCTTGGCTTCGCCGAGGTTGCCCTTGCGGTAGTCGTCGTTTCCGGCGGCGTAGGCCTTTTCAACCTGCTCGATGAGGTTCTGGACTCGCTGCTGTTCTTGTATGGCGGATTGCGGTGGTGGGGATGCCGAGGCAGGGGCCGCGGTAACGGGAGGTGCAGTGGCCTGCGGCTGGGAATTCTGCGTTGCGGCGACGTGCTGCGTGGGAGTGCAACCTGCCAGCAGAAGGGCCAGGGCGGCGCCACCAACGCAACCGAACTGAAATCTACTCATGTGCACAAATCAAAAGCAAAGCCGCCGTCGACTGCGTGCCATTGAGACTCGAAACGGGACCCTTAGCCGATGATAAGCTATGCGATGGAGGTTCGCCGCAGCGAACGCGGCCGAATCTCGCATCTGGCCCTTCTTTCTTACCTCTCATGGACGCTCACTTCCTTCGCAACTTCGCCATCATTGCCCACATCGACCACGGCAAGTCGACGCTGAGCGACCGCCTGCTGGAACTGACCGGCGCGGTGGCGGAGCGCGAAATGCAGGCGCAGATTCTTGATGCGATGGACCTCGAACGCGAGCGCGGCATCACCATCAAGGCGCATGCTGTGCGCATGATGTACAAAGCTCACGACGGCAACACCTACCAGTTAAACCTGATCGACACTCCGGGGCATGTGGACTTCAGTTATGAAGTTTCGCGCTCTCTGGCCTCTTGCGAAGGGGCGCTGCTGGTGGTGGACGCAAGCCAGGGCGTGGAGGCACAGACTCTGGCCAACGCCTACCTTGCCATCAACCACGGCCTCGAAATCATTCCTGTGATCAACAAAATTGACCTTCCTTCCGCCGATATTACGCGGACACAGGAGGCGATTGAGCAAGCTGTGGGGTTGGACGCCACCGACGCCATTCCGGTAAGCGCGAAAACCGGTCAGGGGGTTCCGGAAGTACTGGAAGCGATCGTGCAGCGATTGCCGGCCCCGAAAGGCGATCCCGATGCGCCGCTGCAGGCGCTGGTTTTCGATTCGTGGTTCGATGCGTATCGCGGGGTGATCGTGCTGGTGCGGGTGATGCAGGGAACTATGCGCAAAGGGCAGCGCATCCGACTGATGTCGAATGGCAAGGCATTCGATATCGACTCGATGGGTGTGCTGATGCCGAAGCCGGTGGAGATCAGCGAGCTTTCGGCCGGCGAAGTTGGTTTCTTCGCGGCGACGATCAAGAATGTCGGCGACACGCGCATCGGCGACACGGTGACGGACGATGCCCGGCCGGCTCCGGCGCAGCTGGCGGGGTTTGAAGACATCAAACCGATGGTGTTCTCGGGACTCTACACGGTCGATTCGCACGAGCACACGCTGCTGCGCGATGCGCTCGAAAAACTGCGTCTCAACGATTCGTCGTTCTTCTTCGAGCCGGAAAGTTCGGTCGCGCTGGGGTTTGGATTTCGCTGCGGATTTCTCGGCCTGCTGCACATGGAGATCATCCAGGAGCGGCTGGAACGCGAATACGAGCTGGACCTGATTACGACCGCGCCGGGCGTGCGTTATCACATCACGCTCACGGACGGCAGCGTGTTGGAGGTGGACAATCCTTCGCGCTGGCCCGAGCCAACCAATATCGAAAGCATTCGCGAGCCGGTGATCACGGCGAAGATCCTGACCAATGAGGAATATGTCGGCGGCATTTTCAAGCTGGTGGAAGAGAAGCGCGGCAAGCAGGTCAATTTCGAATACGTGACGCCGACGCGGGTGATGCTGACGTACGAACTGCCGCTGAATGAGATCGTGCTCGATTTCTACGACCGGCTGAAGTCCATCTCGCGGGGTTATGCGTCGCTGGACTACCAGCTTGCGGGGGAGTGGGAATCGCCGATGGTGAAGATGGACATCCTGGTTTCAGGCGAGCCGGTGGATGCGCTCTCCATCATCGTGCACAGAGATCATGCCTACGAACGCGGCAAGGCGCTGGTTTCGAAGATGCGGGAGCTGATTCCTCGGCAGCAGTTTGAGGTGGCGATCCAGGCCGCGATCGGATCAAAGGTCGTGGCGCGCGAGACCGTCAGCGCCCTCAGAAAGAACGTACTGGCTAAGTGCTATGGCGGCGACATTACCCGGAAACGGAAGCTGCTGGAAAAGCAAAAGGAAGGCAAAAAGCGCATGAAGCGGATCGGCAAGGTGGACATTCCGCAGGAGGCGTTTCTGGCAGTTTTGCGGGTGGGCGAGGACCAGCAGAAATAGGCAAATCCGGCGATTTTCGGTGATTTGGCGCACCCGCGAGTCACAAAACGTTCACAGCGAACTGTGGAAAGTCCTGATTTGCGGCGATTTTCGAGACTGCTCAAGGTTCGTCCCGGATCCCCGAAAAACCCCGCCGCTTGTCCAACAAAAATAAGGACTTGTGCCGTTTAACAGAAGGGGAAGCAAATTGGCAAGGGGAAATCTGCCATTTCTTTATGGGAATCTGCGGGAAAAATCCACAGTTTTTTCCACAGATCGGTCGGCGGAAAAAGGGTGTGATCCGGTGGATAGGGATCCGCCGTTTTGGCATCACGATTGCGACGGATTGCGATCGTGAGGGCCCCTGCTTGGGCGGGGCCCTCTACGGGGACTGATTAGCGGGTTCCGGGCGCCTTGGGAGCCGGCTCCGGCGCCGACGGCTGCGGGGCCGGGGGAGCCGGAACGCCCGACTTGACGTTGTAGGCGTCGACGATGGGCTTAGTGATATTCGTGGAATCCTGGAAGTAGAGCACCGGGGTCTGCTGCTGCGAAACGTCGAGCACGAGCGTGTACCCGTGCTGCTTCACGTAGTCGCTGAGCACGTCGAAGACCTTCTGCGCGAGCGAGCCGTAGAGCTCCTGCATTTCTTGCTGCATGTCGTTCTGGGCATCTTCGGCATCCCGCTGGAGTTGCTTCTTCTTGTCGTCGATGCTTTTGCTGCGGGTGGCGCGTTCCGTTTCGCTGAGGGTCGAGCCCTGGGTTTGCAACTGCTTGGTCAGGCTATCGATCTCGTCGCTGAGAGCCTTGAGCTGCGCACGCTTCGGTTCGTACTTTTTTTGCAGGTCGGCAAAGCTGCGCTGGCCTTCATTGGTTTGCGCCACGGCGACCTGGAAGGCGATGACGGCGACTTTGGCGGGGCCGGAAGGCGTGGTCGTGGGCACCGCTCCTGCGGCTGAGCTGGGTGCGGCAGGGACTTGTGCGATGGAGGTCAGGCCCATGCCCGACGCGAGGACTGCTGCGATTGCAAGCGAGCGGTTCATGTGTTGCGAAACTCCTTGGGTGTTCCCAGAAGGTTGTTCGCGACCATGCGCAAACAAACCTGTGCCTCCTGACTACCTCGCGGGTCTTTACCTTGGGGAACTCTGCTCAGGCTTGAGCAGGGGACGTAAAAGACGCGGATGGAGACATCAGCAGGAACCTAGTCGAATTATAGGATTGGGGCGAACAAGCGTCAAACTCACCGGCCCTAGTGAGGGGCCGGCGCAGCGGGTGCTGTTCTGGGAGCGGTAGCGCCTGGTTTGGCTGCAGGAACAGTCGGCCGGGGACTGCCGGGTGCCGGGGCCGGAACGCCTGATTTGACGTTGTAGGCATCCACGATCGCCTTGGAAATGTTGGTGGCGTCTGTTGCGTAGAGAACCATGGGGGACTGATCCTGCGCCTGCGTGGCATCGAGTACCACGGTGTAGCCGTGCTCTTTGGAATAGGAGATGAGGACCTGGCCGACCTTCTGGGCGACCTTGTTGAAGGTATCGCGCATGTCCTGGTTGAAATCGTTCTGATCGTCCTCGGCGTCGCGCTGAAGCTCTTTCGTCTTTTCGTCGATGACCCGGGCGCGGCTCTGGCGATCTGCCTCGCTCAGCGTGGAAGACTGATCCTGGAGCTGCTTCTTGAGCGATTCGACCTGGTCGTTCAGCGTTTTGAGCTGCTGGCGCTTCGGGTCGTACTTTTTCTGCAGATCAGCGAAGTCGCGCTGGAATTCGTTGGTTGCCGTTACGGCGCTCTGGAACTCGATGACCGCGATTTTGGACGGGCCGGCAGGCGCTGTCGCAGGCGCCGAGGACGTATCGCCTTGCGCAGCCGCGCCAATGGCAAATGAACAGAACAGTGCCGCAATGTATGCAACTGGTTGCTTCATGGATCCAACTACTCCTTCTTCATCTTCAATGTCACACGCATGACGCCGCTCTTACCGATTCTAGAACGTGGTGGAAACAGTGAGGCGGAACGTTTTGCGAGGCTCGCGGAACAGGTTTTGAGCTCCGTAGGCCTGGATGGCCTCTCCATAGGTATAGTCGCCCGCACCACCCGGCGGGAACATGTCGCGGGTAATGAGCTCCGCCGAGCAACTTTGCACTTTTGCCCCGAGCTTGACGTCGTTGCAGTACGGACGCTCATAAAGGCGAAGGGGGTTATAGGCGAAATAGAGCCGGAACGGGGCTTGGACCACAGGCATGATGACGCCCAATTCGGCACCCAACGACATGCGGGGCACAAAGTTGGTACCCGAGATGGGGTGTATATCCTTTTGGAAACCGACCTGGGACCCTGGGATGCCGCCCTGGCATGCGCCGTTGTTGTAAACCGGGCAGCCGTAAAGCGGAGCCAGCAGCGTGGCAAAGCCTTCGGGGCTCTGCTTCAACTGTCCGCGATTGACGGCCGAGTCGATTCCGAAGTCATCGAAGAACGAGAAGGTGACGGGCCCGGCGATGGGAATGCGGTATTCGAGGTTGGCGGTCAACTGGCTGTCGCCGCCAATGGAAGCGATTCCATAAACGGGGATCGGTATCTGGATGCATTGGCCGAGCTGGGGGTTTGTAGGATCGCGCGGGACGCAGGTGCCGTCGGGGTTCGTGAGCTGAACGGTCGTCCGGGTAGGAACGTAGCCATATGGGGTCGCGCCGCGGACATCGAATCCTCGAAGTTCGTTTTCGCCGCCGGAGTAGAAGCGGTTCTGCGGCGGGGCCACAGCGCCGCCGAAGCCCTGGACATAACCGAGCTGGACGCGCATCGCAAGCACATTGCGTCCGTTGGCATTGGGGGTCAGGAAGTGCATTGGCCGGTAGCTTTTGTAGGCCACCAGCGGGGAGAAGTAGCGCAGGTTGCCGTACAAACCGGCGATCTGGAAGACCGCGGTATATTCCTTGCCGGTGCGCGCGCGCAGCGGATTGTTGACGGTGTTGTAGATATAGCTAAACGATGCGGCGCTGTCGACGATGCCGGCGAGCGGGTTCGAACCCTGAATCCCGGAGCGAAACGCAATGGTCTGGAAAAAGGTTTGCGATGCCGCGCTGAATGCGGAGATGTTTGAGCGGCTGAGGGAGTAGGTGAAGCCGACGCGCTGGAAGGCGTGCTTTTTCAGGGGATAGCTCACGGAGAAATTGAAGCCCGTGGACGCCTGATTGTAGTTCTGCGTCAGCGACTGCTGTGCGGAACTCAGATTGACCGATTGTCCGGTGGTGGCCTGGTAGTTCTTGGCCGCGTTGAAATCCTGCTTCTGGTTAAAAATCTGGAAGCCAACGTTGATGGGCCGGTTGCGCACGTAAGGTTCGGTGAATCCAAAGAGGAACTGGCGGCTGACGTTGCCGAGGTTGGCTTGCAGACTCAGCGTTTCACCGAGTCCGAGGAAGTTGTTCGTCTGGTAGTTGAGACCGAGAAACGCTCCTGAGAGGCCGCTGACGCCGCCGTTCAGGCCAATCGAATTCTTACCCTTTTCCTGCACCTTCAACAGGAGGTCGACGGTACCGGCCTCGGCATTCTGATGTGCCTCGGAGTCCTGGTCCACTCGCAGCGGGTTGAAGTACTCCAGCTGGTTCAGGCGCAGCAGGCTGTACTCCCAAAGCTGCGAGTTGTAGACCTGGCCTTCCTGGAGCAGCAGTTCACGGCGGATCACGCGGTCGCGGGTGACCGTGTTGCCCGTGAACTCGATGCGCGAAACGTAGAACTGCTTGCCTTCGTCGACGTCCACATCGAGGGAAACGGTTTTTTTCTGATCGTCGTAGGTGATCTTGGGAACCGCACCGAAGTTGATGTATCCGTTTGCACCATAGGCCTTCTTCAGGTTGTCGAGGCCTTTCTGGACCATGGTCGCGCTGAACCAGTCGCCGTCTTTTAGCGGGAACGTCGCGCGCAGAGCCTTCAGGTTGCGACCTTCGGTGTTGCCCGTGAAGGTGATGGTGCCGAGGCGGTAGCGTCCGCCTTCTTCAATGGGCATGAGGATGTCAATCCGCTTGCCTTTGTTCGGCCGGAAGGTGAACCAGTTGAGGCCGCCCTGATCGCGGATATGAGTCTGCGGTTCTTCGACGGCCGCGTTGGCATAGCCCTTGTCGCGATATGCCTGGCGCACGCGTTCGCTGTCTTCTTCGAGTTTCGACGAGTCGAAGGTACGGGCGAAGAGGTTCTCGAAAATCAGCGTATAGGGGATGCCGATCGGCTTCAGGTTCTTCATGGAGCGGCGCAGGTAGAGGCCGCTCAGGTGCTGGTTGCCGGTGAACCGGATGTTGCCGACCTTGACCGTCGGGCCTTCCTTGATGATGAAGTTGACCTGGACGTATGCCGGAGGAATGGTCTTGACGTCTTCCTTGACGGTGGCGAACTGGTGGCCATGCTCGGCCAGCATCTCCTTGATGACGGTCTCGGCGCGCTTGATGTGGGTGGCATCGAACTGGCCCTCGACTGAAAGCCCGACCTTCTCCTTCTTGAATCGGTCGAGGATATCGGAATTGCTGATGGAGTTGTTGCCCTTGTAGTTGATCTCGCGGATGGTGGGCTTCTCGCGTACGAAGACGTTCAGGATGATTCCTTTTTGGGTGTCTTCGCGCTCGATGCGGATGTCTTCGAAGTAATCTGTGTTCCAGAGGGAGTTGAAATCGCGCTCGATGGAAACCGGATCGTAGTTATCGCCGACATGGGTAAACATCCTTGCCTGGATGGTTTCTTTGGGAATGCGCCGGTTTCCGATCACGCGGATCGACACGATGGTCTGGGGAGTCTGCGCCAGGGAGGAAATGGCGGAGATGGCAAGAAGCAGGAAAACACACAAGCGCGCCAGACGGGCCGGTACCTGAACTATCGAAGTGTGCTGGATCTTCACCGGGCTGAAACCCTGCGGCGAGCACAAATAAGGTCCTTGGTTAGGCTTCACGAGAAGAATTTGCACACCCTCAATGCGAAAATCTGGTAACCGCCTGGCGGAAAGGTTGATTTTATCATTCCAGCGAGAGCGGACCCGTTGCCGGAGCCACCAAGAAAACGAGCTGCAAAGGCACTCCGAACTGCTGCATCATCCAATACATCCACTACGCTCAGAAGCTGGTTCTTCGCTTCATTTTTCGCTGCGCACTACGGCATTCGTGCCCGGGGGTGACAGACCTGCCGCTTGCGGCAAAGACTCTCATGGATGGGCCTCATCCCAGTCTAACGGACGGAAATGGGCTGACTGGCCCGACGCGTTCCACGAGTGCACGAATCGCATCCCTTTAGACGCGCAACGCCGCGACATGACATCCTCATGGCGTGAGGTTTTGGCGAAAATGAATGCCGGGAGCGTCTACTCTTTCTCCGCTCCGCTGCTCGACGGACGCGAAGTGAGTCTTTCGGAATTCAAGGGGCGCGTGCTGCTGATCGTGAACACAGCCAGCAAGTGCGGCTTCACTCCGCAATACGAGGGACTGGAAGGCCTGTATGGAACCTACAAGGAACTGGGGCTGACGGTGCTGGGGTTTCCCTGCAATCAGTTTGGCGCGCAGGAACCGGGCACGGCGGAGGAGATCGGCTCATTTTGCGAGAGAAACTATGGGGTGAGGTTCCCGATGTTCGCCAAGATCGATGTGAACGGGCCGAATACGCATCCGCTGTATCGTTTTCTCAAGCAGGCCAGGCGCGGCATCCTGGGGACCGAGCGCATCAAGTGGAACTTCACCAAGTTTCTGGTGAGCCGCGGCGGAACGGTCGTGAGCAGGCATGCGCCGCGCACCGAGCCAGCAAAGTTGACTGGCCCGATTGAAGCAGAACTCTGCCGGAATTGAGCGTGGAGGGCGAGCGTGCGTAAAAGACTTCCCATGATTCTGATTCGCGTGATCGTGGGAGTGGTGTTTCTCACCGAGGGGATTCTCAAGTTCATGCAGCCCGGAGAATTGGGGGTAGGCCGGTTTGCGCACATCGGGATTCCGTATCCGCAGGTGCTTGCACCGCTGGTCGGGGTGGTGGAGCTTGTGGCCGGCGGGGCGATGATTCTCGGGTTCTATGCCGGCGATGCCGCTCTGCTGTTGTTGTGCGTGATTGCCGTGGCGCTGTTCACGACGAAGCTGCCGATTCTGCTGGGACACTCGGTAGGACGGTTTTCGGCGCCGCATATGAGCCGGTACGGCCTGTTCAGCTTTTTACATGAGGCGCGAACGGATCTGTGCATGCTGTTCGGCTGCACCGCGGTTTTGCTCGATAGCGGGCTGCGCTTTGGCAAAAAGCCCTGGTAGATGGAGTGAGGATCGGCTCGGTGAACCGCAATGGCCGGGGCTCAGTCGAACCGATATGCACTGATGGCCGCGCCCATCGGCTCGTCTGTGAAAATGCGCTGTGCCGCGGAATCGCCGCCGGCACCGGCAGCCACGAACAAGGGAACGAGGTGTTCTTCGCGCGGATGAGCGAACACGGCGAAAGGCGCCTGACGCCAGTTGGTCAGCCTCGATACGCGTTCGCCTGAGGGCAATTCGACGGATTCGGTCAGCCACTGATCGAATGCCCGGGCGCGCTCTCTTGTTTCAGGCCGCAGATAGGCGCGCAGGTTATGGAAGCTCATTCCGCTGCCGATGATGAGGACACCTTCGTCCCTGAGCGGGGCGAGCGCGCGTCCGGCGGTGATGTGCAGAGCCGGGTCGAGGGAAGAGGCCAGGGACAGCGTGACGACTGGAATTTGGGCGTGGGGAAATGCCACCTTCAGGGGCACGAATACTCCGTGATCGAATCCGCGAGTGGAACTGATGCCGGTCGGAAGCTTGGCGGTTTGGAGAATGCCAGCTACTCGTTCGGCGAGTTGCGGGTTGCCGGAAGCGGGCCACGTGAGCCGGTAAGTATGCTCAGGGAACCCGGAATAGTCAAAGATGAGCCGAGGCTCTGCGGCTGCCGATGCTGTGAGGGCCGGCTCCTCCCAATGCCCGCTGACAACAAGGAGGGCTTTGGGGGGCTCGGGGAGCGTGGACGCGAGGTGTTCGAGAAAACGCTGGGTTGGTTGCCATGTGTCGGCCGGTCCCCAGGTCCAGTCCATGAAGAAGCACGGGCCCCCGCCATGCGGAATGAAAAGCGAGGGCTGGCGCTTGCGGTTGGTCACGCACATCTCCTGTCTGGCTGAATGCCTTCGTTTGAGATGCGCGTGGCAGCTCTAATGATTCGAGCGGGTCTCGATGGGCGAAGCGAGTAGGTAAACATACGCCAGCAAGCCGACGCCGATGAGTCCGGGAATCAGTCCGATGACGTACGGGGTGTCCTTGCCGCCCATGGACCAGAGGAACGCGCTCAGACCGATGCCTACTCCGATATTGATGATGCCGCCGATTTTCATTCCCTCGATGCGGCGACGTCTGCTCAACCGGTCATCTTCGCGCAAAAGGTCGAGAGCGACCTTGGCTCCCTCGCCCGAAGCTTCGGCAACACGGCGGAAGGTTTCTGACTTGTAGAATGCTTCGCGCTCTTTGCGCCGGCTTTCGATGTAAAGCACGACCGGAATGAAGACGCCGAATAGCGCGACCGCGCTGACGGAAAGAAACAACCAAAGACCACCAGCCATATCGTCCTCCTGAATGCCGGGTTTTTCCCGTTGGCAATCGGTAGGACAGGGAACCGCGAAAGCCGGTTGCATTTTGTTGTGCAACGTCTCCAGAGCGAAGGTTGTCAGGCGCCGTCGGGATAACCTCCGCGGTGCAGGACCATGGGAAAGTGCGGCAGGGTGGCCGGTTTGCGAACGGCGGCGCGCCAGCAATCGGGATGCGACTCCAGGCCCTCGAATAACGCAGACCCGCGAGGTGAGCCGTCGCCGACTAGTTCCTCCAAAGACTCACGCAGCCGCCGAATCGTGTGCAATCCGTATCGTTCGCTCCAGCGCGCTTCGACAGCAGCGAGAGATTGATCGTAGTGCGTTCGAACCTGGAGGCCCATCGATGTGAGACGGATGACCTTCCATTTGCCACCTGAGGGGTCGGCTACGATTTCGACGAGCCGGAATTTGCGCAGGATGCCCATGGCCATGCTGACAGCCGGCTTTGAGACTCCGGCGAGAACCGGGAGATCGCGCAGTCGCACGCCGTTTTCGTCGAGGACTCGGATCACGTTGGCGCATATCGCCAGCGACACCTTTGAATGGGTCTCGAATTCGATGGCAAAGGCCAGCAGCACGCGCGCGAGCAGCGCTGGAAGGCCTTGATCGCGCGCCCCAGGATCGACCGCGGGCTGCGATCTCGATTTTTTCGGCACGCGGGGCGTGCTGAACAAGCCGTAGCCAAGTATGGGCATGCAATCGGGCAGGGCAGGATCGAGATGCGCATCGATCGAGAGCAAGGATTCGCGGAGCCGGTCCATCACTTCCGCGCCGAACCGCTTTTGCCAGCGTTTGTCGATGACGCCGAAAAGGGGCTGCCAGATATCGCGCGCCATGCGTCCGCCGGGCTTAGCTCGCAAAACCCAGTTTGGACGGGTCGCCTTGCTGCCCTGCGGGGCCGTGTCGATCGAAACATAGCCCCATCGGCGCATGCCATCGAGGTTGGTGTGGGTCCGCGCGCGGCGTTCGAGTTCGCCCACAGTGATGCCTTTCCCGTTCACGTGGCGCATGCAGTTCCACCACATCGCCATCGAGACCAGCCACGGAGCGGGCAGCATGCCGGCCGTGGAGCCATGATCCGTGGTGCGATGCGGCAGGCGATGTTCTGCCTCGTTGTCAAATTCGATGGTGTAGGCGACGAGGACCTGGGACAGGAGGGTGGGCAGGGGAACAGGGCCGTCCATGGCGGCATGATCGTACAGGGCCTGTCCGGGCTGCAATGCCGGCGAATGAATTCAGTTGCAGGCGGCCGCTTCAGGCGCAGGCTCAGCTCTCTTTGCGATAGAGCAGATCGCGCATGGCGCGCCGCCGGACTGCATTCAATTCGGGGTTTTTGCTCTCGAGGTCTGATTGCTGCGCGCTGTCGGATTCCTCCGGCTCGCTGCACGATGGGCAGCGGTTGGCAAACCCCGGCTTGCCCGGTTTCAATTCGAACTCCTCGCCGCAAACGGCACAGATTTTGATCGGAAAGGACATGGTCTTTTTATGGTATCGAAGACCGGGAATCAATGCAGCCCCGGGGCCGGCATTGGAATATGCGGGGCTGGCGAATAAAATGCAACCGGTCCGGAAGGATCCAGGTCCCACTGCACGGAGAGCCGCGTGACCATACCCGCTACGAGCGCGACGCAAAACGGCGCCGATCAGGATCTTGCGGCCGTAAGGCGCGTGCTCGCCGGCGATCTGTCCGCGTTTGAGCAGATTGTGCAGCGATGGCAGGGACCGCTGGTGAATATGGCCTGGCGCTACTGCCGCGATCGCAGGAGGGCTGAGGAGTTGGCGCAGGAAGCTTTTGTGCGCGCGTGGCGGGGGCTGCCGAAGTGGCGCGGCGAGTCGAGTTTCTCCACGTGGCTTTTTGCGCTGGCTGCCAATGCGTTCCGCTCTGAGTTGAAGAAGTTTCCGACGGTGCTGGTTCCGATGGAGGAGATTGCGGAGCCGTCCCGCCCGGCTGAGCAGCCGAATGCACTCGAAGAGCGGGCGCGCAAGGATGCCGTGCGGCGCGCGGTGCTGGCGCTGCCGCCGCGCTATCGCGAGCCGGTGATTCTGTTTTACTTTCATGAAATGGATGTGGCTGCCGCGGCGCGAACCATGTCCTTGCCTGAGGGAACGTTGAAAGCGCGACTGGCGCGGGCAAGAGAACTGCTGCGAAGGCGTTTCCCGCATCTTGCGGATCAGCATGCGGCGATGGAATGGACGGAAAGGGAGGCCTGAGATGAAGCGCGACAAACTGGATGAAATCCTGGCCACAGAAGACGAGATGGTTCCCTCGTCGGGATTTGCCGCGGCGGTTTTGCAGAAGATTTGCGACGAAGCCGCCACTCCGGCTCCCATCCCGTTTCCGTGGAAGCGCGCTTTGCCGGGCATGGTGCTGGCTGCTGCCGCGATGGGCTACGCCGGGTTCGAGCTTGTCCGCACAGAGTGGGGGCAGATGGGGAATGTGCAGGCAGTCCAGGTTCACTTGCCTACCGTCTCGTCCTCGCTGGTGCACGATGCGGGCTGGGCGGCCCTTGCGCTGGCCATGTCACTGGGGAGTTGGATTTTGTCGCGCAGCGTGGCTGGCCGATCGCGGCTTTTCTAGCATTGAATGTGCCTGAGGAGAGCGGCATTGGCTGATCCTTTTCACCTGCAGCGTTTTGTCGAGGCGCAGAACGTCGAATACGAGCAGGTTCTGGCGGAGCTTCGGGCGGGCCGCAAACGCAGCCACTGGATCTGGTTCATCTTTCCGCAGATGAAGGGGCTGGGCCACAGCCCGCAGTCGGAGTATTACGGGATCGGCTCGCTCAATGAGGCGGTTGCTTATGCGCGTCATCCACTGTTGGGCCCGCGGCTGGTGGAGTGCACTGAGCTGGTTAACCGCGTGGAGGGCCGGAGCATTCGCGACATTCTCGGCTGGCCCGACGACATGAAGTTCCGCTCGAGCATGACGCTGTTCGCGTGCGCAGCCGGGGATGAGAAGGTCTTCAATGCCGCGCTGGAAAAATATTTCGGAGGCGAGCCTGATCCTCTGACGGTGCGGATGCTGGGCTGAGTTCTACTCAATGGCAAAGACAGCGTAGACAGTGGCCTCGCGGCTGACTTTGTGGGGTTCGATCGCCAGGGGTGGAGGCGCTTCCGCATTGCCTGCTGCCATGGCGAAGGAACGCATCATGGGCCGGGGGAAAACCGGGGTTGCGAGCTGGTTGCTTACGTAGAGCAGAGAGCCGAGACGCACTTCCATTCCTTTAGCCAGCACTGCCGCATTTTCGCGCGCCCGAGCGGCGGCCTTGTCGAGCGCCTGTTCTTCGAGTGCATGCTCGTCTTTGAATGTCCATTCGATTTCGCCGCTCGAGTTTGCGCCAGCGGTGATGGCATCGTCGAGAATCTCGGCTGCCCGCGCCGGTGTGGTCTTGACGGTCCACTGCTGCGCGAGTTTGAACTTATGCGATTTGGGAGTTGTGTCGGGCTCGAGGTATTGCGATTCGCTATGAATATCGCTTTCCGCGACTCCCGCCTGCTTGACGGCGGCGACGATTGCATTCGATGTGTGCGCACCCAGGGCGTAGGCAGTTTTCGCGTCGGCCGGGGAGGTTTCAAATCCGATGTGTAGAATCGCAACATCGGCGTCGGCGTTGACTGTTTCGGTTGCGGAGACGGCCAGGGTTCGGTTGGCAGTGTCGATCTTCCAGTCCGGTTGGCCCGGCTGTTGCGCGGCGGCGGCCAGCGCAGCGGCGGCCAGCGCAGCGGAAAGCACAGCAGAAAGCGCGATCAGTTTTGCCGATGTCATTCAGTTGTCCCTCGTAATCTTCGGACGCAACGCAAGCGCGCGACGTTCAGGATGCCGGGCGCGTCCCGTCGAAATGAGAACGCGCGTGGGCTACTTGCTTGCATGCTTTTCGCCGAACCTGCGCAGCTTGGCCAGCGTCGCAGCAGCCTCGCCTGAGTCGATGGCCTCTGCGCCAAGGGCTACGCCTTCTTTCAGGTCATTTGCCACTCCGGCTGCCACCAGGGTCGCGGCCGCATTCAGCAGAACAATGTCGCGGCGTGCGCCTGCGGTTCCGGTCAGGATGTCGTAGAGCAGCGACGAATTGGTTTCGATGTCGCCGCCGGTGAACTGATCGAGCGTGGTGCGTCCCAGGCCGGCCATTTCAGGCGTAATGCGCGCCGCCTTGAGGGTGGGTTCGCGGCCTGGCTCGTTTTCTTCGACCCGGGCGACGACAGACTCGCCGGTCGTGGTCAGCTCGTCGATGCCGTCGCTGCCGTGCACGACGAATGCGCGTTTGGCTCCGAGTGCAACGAGGGTCCGGCCCACGAGGAGAACGCGGCTGGGAGCGAGCACGCCGATCACCTGGATGCGCGCATGGGCCGGGTTGGTCAGCGGTCCGCACAGGTTAAAGATGGTGCGGAATCCCAGAGCGCGGCGCAAGGGCCCGAGAGCGCGCATGGCCGGGTGATAGCGAGGCGCAAAGAGAAACACGAATCCTGTTTCGCGCAGGCACTCGACGGCCAATTCAGGTGGGAGATCGATGGGAACGTGAAGGGACTCGAGTACGTCGGCCGCTCCGCAGCGCGAGGTGACGGCACGATTGCCGTGCTTGGCGACTTTCGCTCCGGCCGCTGCGGCAACGAGTGCCGCACCCGAAGAGATGTTGAAGGTGAGGGGACCGCCGCCTCCGGTGCCGACGCAATCGACCAGCTGCGCGCGCTCTTCGTCAGTGAAAGGAATCGGCACCGACTGCCGGCGCATGACATCTACAAAGCCGGCCAGCTCCGGCGCCTGCTCACCGCGCGTTGCCATCACCGCCAGCAGCGCCGCTGTCTCCACTTCAGGCACCTGGCCCGCGAGAATTTCTTCGAGGACCGCGGATGCCTGCTCGCGCGTGAGCGCTGCGCCGTCCTCGGCAAGCAGCTTCAGATGGTCTTTCACTCCCGACATATCTCTCCATATGGTACCTGCGCGGCGGAGGCGCTGGATCAAAGCACCAAGAACACGAGCATGGTTTGCCCGGCCTTCGTGGCGCAAGATAGTATTTTTCTTGCCGCTGAACCGGTCGCGCTCAGACCTTATTGACTCCAACCCCAGCGGACATGGCGGTCCCTCACCAATGAAGATTCACGAGTATCAGGCGAAAGAAATCCTGGCGAAATATGGCGTGCCCGTTCCCAAGGGAGAAGTGGCGAACACGCCCGAAGAAGCGGCGGCCGTGGCGCGGAAATTGTTTGCCGAAGGCGCGAGCGGCGTGGTGGTCAAGGCGCAGATTCACGCGGGCGGACGCGGCAAGGGCGGCGGCGTGAAGGTGGCGAAGACGCGCGAAGACGCCGAAATACATGTGAAGAACATCCTGGGGATGCAACTGGTGACGCACCAGACCGGTCCGCAGGGACAGAAGGTGCAAAGATTGCTGGTCGAGGAGACCGCGGCGATCGATCGCGAGCTCTACCTCGGCATCGTGCTCGATCGCGCGACGGGCAAGCTGGTCTTCATGGCTTCGCAGGCCGGCGGCATGGAGATTGAAGAAGTTGCCGCGAAGACGCCCGAGGCCATCTTCAAGGAGACCGTCGATCCCGCGGTTGGATTTGGGGCGTGGCAGGCGCGCAAGTTGGCGTTCGCGCTGGGACTCAAACCCACGCAGATCAACCAGGCGGTTGGATTGTTTCAGAGTCTCTACAAGGCGTTCATCGAGACCGATGCGTCGCTGGTCGAAATCAATCCTTTCATCACGACGAAGGACGACAAGCTCTACGCCCTCGACGCCAAGATCAACTTCGATGACAACGCGTTGTTCCGTCATCCCGAGATCAAGGCGCTGCGCGACGTGGCCGAGGAAGATCCGCTGGAAGTAGAAGCGAGCAAGTACGCGCTGAACTACATCAAGCTCGATGGCTCGATTGCGTGCATGGTGAACGGCGCAGGCCTCGCGATGGCCACAATGGACATCATTCAGTATGCAGGCGGCTCGCCGGCAAACTTTCTTGACGTGGGCGGCGGCGCGACGCAGGAACAGATCGAGCACGCCTTTGAGATTCTGCTTTCTGACGCGAATGTGAAGGCGATTTTCATCAATATTTTCGGGGGCATCCTGCGCGTGGACCGGCTGGCGACCGGCGTGGTGGCCGCGGCCAAGAACCTGAACGTGAAGGTGCCGATCGTGCTGCGGTTGGAGGGGACGAACGTTGAAGAGGGCAGGAAGATTTTGAAGGAGTCGGGCCTGAACTTCCAGGTGGGAGCCACGATGAAGGAGGCGGCGGAGATGGTGGTAAAGGCAGCTAAGAGCTAGCTTTCAGCTCTCAGCCATCAGCTTCGCGGTGGTGGTTGTGAAAGGAACATCGCATGCCACAGGATGTTCAGGAACTCGCAGTATGGCAGAAGGCAATTGAACTGACGGTATGTATTTACAAATTGACACGAGGCTTTCCCAAAGATGAACTTTACGGGCTTGTTTCTCAGCTGCGCAGGGCGGCAGTATCTGTGGCTAGCAATATTGCCGAAGGACGCGGCAGGTTAAATCAAGGCGAGTTCCGCCAGTTCCTTGGCATTGCGCTGGGTTCAATCTTCGAAGTGAAGACGCAGCTCGTAGTAGCTCACAGGCTGCAGATGGGAAACAAAGCAGATATTGACGAAGCCGCAGATCTCAGCGAGGAAGTCTCAAAAATGCTGACTTCGTTTATCCACAAACTCGGACCGGAGCTGAAAGATGATGACTGACAGCTCAAAGCTGGCAGCCAGGAGATCATTGCATGGCGGTACTTGTTGACAACAACACACGGCTCATCGTGCAGGGCATTACGGGCAAGGAAGGAACCTTTCACGCGAAGGGATGCGCCGAGTACGGAACGAACGTGGTGGGCGGAGTCACGCCGGGCAAGGGCGGCACCACACACGAGGGCTGGCCTGTATTCAATACCGTGGCCGATGCCGTAGCCAAGACGGGCGCCAACGCGACGATGATTTTCGTTCCGCCACCGTTTGCCGCCGATGCCATTCTCGAGGCCGAGGACGCGGGGATTCCGCTGATCGTGTGCATCACCGAGGGCATTCCGACGCTCGACATGGTGAAGGTATGGGCCAAGATCAGAACATCGAAGTCGCGGCTTATCGGGCCGAACTGCCCCGGCGTGATCTCGCCCGGCAAGGCGAAGATCGGCATCATGCCCGGCCGCATTCACAAGGAAGGCTCGGTCGGGATCGTGTCGCGCTCTGGCACGCTGACCTATGAAGCCGTGCATCAGCTGACGCAACGGGACATCGGCCAGTCGACGGCAATTGGGATCGGCGGAGACCCGATCATCGGCACCACGCACATCGATGCGCTACGTCTGCTCAACGATGATCCTGAGACAGAAGCCATCATCATGATTGGCGAGATCGGCGGATCGGCAGAAGAGGCCGCGGCCGACTTCGTGAAGCAGAACGTGAGGAAGCCGGTGGTGGGATTCATCGCTGGGCAGACCGCGCCCCCGGGTCGCCGCATGGGCCACGCCGGCGCCATCATCAGCGGCGGGCAGGGCACAGCAAAGGACAAGATGAAAGCCATGACGGCGGCGGGCATTCATGTTGTGGTATCGCCGGCCGAGATCGGCGAGACACTGGCCAGGGTGATTGGAAAGGCGTGAAACAGCTATCAGCTTTCAGCTATCAGGTTCAAGGAGAAACAATGTTCCCACTCTCCGAACAGCAGATTGCAACGCATTTGAAATCGGTGCCGGACTGGAAGGTTGAGTCCGGCGAACTGGTCCGCACCTTCAGTTTCAAGGACTTTCGCGGGTCGCTCGCCTTCGTGAACAAGGTGGGCGAACTGGCGGAGCAGGCGGGCCACCATCCTGACATCGATATCCGGTATAACCGCGTCCGCCTCGCCCTGGTAACCCACGATGCCGGCGGGCTGACAACAAAGGACTTTGACCTGGCGGCGGGCGCAGACAAGCAGGTTTGAGCCAGCCCCCGGGTTTGACCTCGGATCGAAGCACCGATATATTAATTGAGGATGAGTTTCTGCTCCATGCCGGCCGCTTGTTGCGCATGTTGTTGCGTACTGCGCCGGACTATGGGGTGATCCAGCCTTAAGAATCGGAATCAGTTCCCCTAGGCCCGCGCTGCAGATCTTCTGCTGACGCGGGTTTTCTATTTTCTGATCAAAAGCACAACCGGAGATCCTCTTGAGCGTAATCGCAACTGAAGGCCTCATTCATTCTGCCGCGAGCGCAACTGCCTTCGCTCCACCGGTGCCCGCGGTGGCCGACCCGCAGGCCATTTCGCGGCAGCGGCTGAACCATATCCAGCTGCTCGAAGCGGAAAGCATCCACATCATTCGCGAGGTGGCATCGGAGTTCCAGAAGCCGGTGATGCTCTATTCGATCGGCAAGGATTCGTCGGTGATGCTGCGGCTGGCGCAGAAGGCGTTCTATCCGGCTCCAATTCCATTTCCGCTGCTGCACGTCGACACGGGATACAAATTTCGCGAGATGCTCGAATTCCGGGACCGCTACACGGCGGAACTCGGACTCAAGCTCATCGTGTGGCGCAACGAGCAGGCACTGGCCGATGGCGCCAACCCAATTCGCCTGGGCACGCAGCGCTGCTGCGGTTTGCTGAAGACGCAGGCGCTACTGGATGGATTGCGCACGCACGGCTTTGACGCGGCCTTTGGCGGGGCGCGGCGAGATGAAGAAAAATCGCGCGCCAAGGAGCGCATCTATTCCTTCCGCGACAGCGCGGGGCAGTGGGATCCGAAGAATCAACGGCCCGAGTTGTGGAACATCTTCAACGGCCGCGTCGGTCCCAACGAAAGCATTCGCGTGTTTCCGCTTTCGAACTGGACCGAGCTCGACATCTGGCATTACATCCATCTCGAGCAGATTCCTATTGTGCCGCTCTATCTCGCCAAGGAACGCCGCATGCTGGTGCGCGGCGACTCGCTGATTCCGGTTGAACAGCCGTTCGTGAAGGGCCTGCCCGGCGAAGAGCAGTGGGTGAAGTGCCGTTTGCGCTCGCTGGGATGCAGCCCCTGCACGGGCGCGATCCGCTCCGATGCGGACACGGTGCCGAAGATTATCGCGGAACTGATGGCTGTGCGGAACTCGGAACGCGCCAACCGCATCATCGATCACGACCAGGACGGTTCCATGGAGATTAAGAAGCGCGAGGGCTACTTCTGATGGCCGCAGTTGAAGACGTGATCACGGCATTCACCCAAACGCCGGACAGCGATTTTGCGGGGCAAATCGATGCGTATCTCGATGCCGACCGCGCCAAGGACCTGCTGCGCTTCAGCACGGCAGGCAGCGTGGATGATGGCAAGTCCACGTTGATCGGCCGCCTGCTCTATGACTCGCATAATGTCTATGACGATCACATCCGGTCGGTCACGCACAATGCGGCGATTGATTTTGCGCAACTGACTGACGGCCTGCGCGCCGAGCGCGAACAGGGCATCACGATCGATGTTGCCTATCGCTACTTCTCCACCTCGAAGCGCAAGTTCATCATTGCCGATACGCCGGGGCATGAGCAGTACACGCGCAACATGGCGACCGGTGCGTCGACGGCCGATGCTGCGATCATCCTGGTGGATGCGCGCAAGGGCATTCTTGACCAGACGCGCCGCCACGCCTGCATCAATGCGCTGCTCGGCATTCCCATCGTGATTGCCGCGGTGAACAAGATGGACCTGGTCGATTTTTCAGAGCAGGTCTTTGAGCGGCATCGGGCCGATCTGGAAGCACTCGCCCGGCAGCTCGAGATTCCGCAGATCATCCCGGTTCCCGTGAGCGCGCTTGAAGGCGACAACGTGGTGCATCGCAGCGGGCGCATGGAATGGTATCGCGGATCGAGCCTGCTTGAATTGCTCGAATCGTTGCCGCTGGCGGCTGAGCGATCGCAAGTCGGGCTTCGTTTTCCGGTGCAGCGAGTGCTGCGTCCTCACCAGGATTTCCGCGGCTTTGCGGGCCAGATTGCGGCTGGATCCGTGCGCCCTGGAGATCGAATCATCGCGCTGCCGTCGGGCATCGAGACGCGCGTGCGCTCCATTACGACGTGGGATGGCGAGCTGGATGAAGCTCATGCGCCGCAATCGGTGGTGCTCACTCTGGAAGACGAAGTCGACTTGAGCCGCGGCGACTTGATTTCGGTGATCGACGCGCCTGCAAGGAAGGCAGCGCAGTTCTCGGCCACGGTGGTGTGGATGCAGACCAAGCCGTTGCGCGCAGGCGGCTCGTATCTGCTGAAACATACGAGCCAGACGGTGCGCGCGCGCGTTGCCGAGATCCGTTCGCGCACCGATGTTGAGCAGCTCGCGGCGCGGCCGGCCGGCGAACTCGGCTTGAACGATATCGGGGAGATCGTGGTGGAGACGAGCCGCCCACTGCTTGCCGATCTCTATCGCGAGAATCGCATCACCGGCAGCTTCATCCTCATTGATCCGACCGATAACGCGACGGCGGGCGCGGGCATGATTCGGAGCTTTGCCGAGTCGATGGTGAAGAGCCATGCGACGGCGGGACTGCTCGCGGTCGGCAATCGCGCGGAGCTCGCAGCCCAACTGGAGCGGTCGCTGCTGGAAGCCGGTGCGGTTGTGCTGCGCACGCGCGTAGCGGTTTCGCCGCAGCTGCTTTCGTTCGCGCGGCTCGGCGCGCTGGTGCTGGTTGAGTCCGAGGTTCCGGGTCCGATCTCGTTCGCCCGTGCCGACACCATCGGCGCAAAGCCAACCGCAATCGATGCGGAAGATCCCGATGCGATTCTCAGCGAGATCGAGCGGCTCGGATCGGTTCAAACAGGAGAAGACAATGACTACGGCCTCGGCATTTGAAGAACTCGCTCTGACTGCATCGGATCTGCTGCGCAACCGGCTTGGCGCGGCGCAGAATCCGTGCGTGACCAGCAGCTTTCAGGCTGAGGACGTGGTTGTGCTGCACCTGGTGCGCGCGCTCCGGCCGGCGATTCCGGTGCTTTTTCTCGAGACCGGCTATCATTTTCCTGAGACGCTAGTCTATCGCGATCGCATTGCGGCGGAATGGAATCTGAATCTTATCAATGTGCTTCCCGACCGCACGGTGGAGCAACAGGAGTCGGAGTTCGGCATTCTGTATCAGACCGCGCCCGACCGCTGTTGCGGCCTGCGCAAGGTTGAGCCGCTGTTTCGCTCGCTTGCTGCTTACGACACGTGGGTCACAGGCCTGCGTCGCCAGCAATCGAAATCGCGGGCGAATTTGCAGGCAGAGGAATCGTTCACGCTGCCATCGGGTCACGTGCTTGCCAAGGTCAGCCCACTGGCCGAGTGGACCACGCGCGACGTGTGGCAGTACGCGCAGGCGCATGACATTCCGTTGTTGCCGCTCTATGACAAGGGCTACACCAGCATCGGGTGCGCTCCGTGTACCAGCCTGCCTTTCGATCCCAACGATCCTCGCTCCGGCCGCTGGTCGGGGCAAAAGCTCGAGTGCGGCATTCATATCCAGGCTTCGTAGCAGGAGAGTGCAGTGGAACTGATTCTCGGATTCCTGATTGCCGCTTTGATCGCGATGACCGGCGTCGGCGCGGGCACAGTGACAGCGCCATTGCTGATCCTGTTCCTGCACGTTCCGGTTCCCGAGGCGGTCGGCACCGCACTGGTTTATTCCGCCGCGGTGAAGCTGGTCGTGGTTCCGGTGCAGATCTGGCGGCGGCAGGTGGTGTGGCGCACGCTGGGAATCATGCTGCTGGCGGGCGTGCCGGGGGTGGTTCTCGGCGCCATCTTTTTCGAGAAACTGGTGCGCATTCAGGGGCAGACGCTGTGGCTTTACCTTGCGCTTGGGGCCATGATCGCGGTGTCGTCGGCGTGGCACATCTATCGGCATTTCCGCCCGGCATCGGCTCGGCGCAATGCGGCAGACCATCCATGGCTGCTTGCAGCATCGATGTTTCCCGTCGGCGCTGAGGTGGGTTTCTCGTCTTCGGGGGCCGGCGCCTTGGGGACGCTGGCGCTGCTGGGGCTGACGGCGCTCGACGTGCCGCGCATCGTCGGAACGGATCTGTCGTTCGGGCTGTGCCTGTCGCTGATCGGCGGAGGAATGCATCTGAGCCAGGGCGGCGTCAATCCGGTTTTGCTGACGAACCTGATTATCGGCGGCGTGCTGGGAGCGCTGGTCGGGACCGGGCTTGCACCGCGCATTCCTGCGCGTGCCATGCGGCTTGCCTTGTCGCTCTGGCTCTTTGGGATGGGCGTGCAACTCTGCTGGCATGCGCTGTCCCAGGCGCGCATCTAGCGGCGCGGCTTCATCGGGTCGCACTTCGAGGCGGCGCAGTTGCGCGGCTGAAGGGATCTGCGGAAGCTACAGGTTGAAGAGCTCTCGCAGGCGCTTGGTTTGGGCGCGGCTCACCGGGATCTCGGTCTGATTCTTGTCGTTCATGCGCAGCTGGTAGCTCGACTTGAACCAGGGCACGACTTCGCGAATGTGGTTGATGTTGACCACAAAGCCGCGATGCGCGCGCCAGAAAATCGCCGGGTCGAGCAGTTCGAGCAGCTCTTCGAGGGTCCGGCACTTCGACTGGCCTTCGAAGTTTTGTGTGACCACGCGAATGACGCCTTCGTCGATTGCGGCGAAGCAGATCTCGGCCTGATCGACCAGCAGCAACCTGCTTTGCGCCTGCACGATCACGCGCGCCGGTTGCGCTGCGCGGCCCGCGGCCTGCGGATGATTCAAGAGCCGGATCAAGGCATCGATTTGCGACTCGGGCAATGCGCCAGGCGAAGTTGCGCTGCCGGTCATGCGCCCGCGGACACGCTCCAGCGCCTGTTCCACTCGGGTGCGGTCAAAGGGTTTGAGCAGGTAGTCGACGGCATTCACGTCGAAGGCGCGGACGGCGTACTGATCGTAGGCGGTGGCAAAGACGAATTGAGGCAGGGTTTCCGGCTCTTTGCCGGGATGGGCGCGATGGCGGTCGACGAGTTTTTGAATGACTGCAAAGCCGTCGAGTCCGGGCATCTGCACATCGAGAAAGACTACGTCGGGGTGGTGTTCCTCGATCAGGTTCACAGCTTCAATACCGTTGCTGCCCTGCGCGAGGACTTCGACATCGCCAGCCTGCTCGAGCAGGTACTTGAGCTCGTCACGAGCCAGTTTTTCATCGTCGACAATGATTGCGTTGAGGCTCATCCGGTCGAAACCTTGATTGTAGGGAGGCGGTCAGGCGGGGTCAATTGCGGCGCTTTCAACGACCATTCTGGCGGACTGAAATGAGAAGGCCGCCCATCGATCTGCGATGGACGGCAAACCGGAAAAGCAGGTCTACTCGCCCATGACGTGGAGGCGCGAAGGCATGTGGTCGTGGGCCAGTTCATGACCACAACGGGTGCAGTACTGATCGGCCACGCGCACGGTTCGATAGCAATTGCCGCAGCTCGCTGTGAGCTGGTAGTTGCATTGCGGGCAGAAGTGGAAATCGCTTTGCACATGCGTTCCGCAGGCGGGGCAGCGCGAAACTTCAGGCTGGCGCAGGAGGAAATAGAGCACAGCGCCGATGCCTGCCGGCATGACAAAGCAGATCAGCATCCAGAAGCGCACGCTCATGGCGCGCCGCGGAGCATCCTTGCTGACATAGCCGACCATGAGGAAGTAGAGAGCTGCGAGAAGGCCCCACGAGAGATCGAAGTAGATGCGGAAGCCGATGGGGGGAATGTGGTGCTGCTGTTTCGGCAGGATCAGCCAGAAATAGTATTCGACCGTCAGGAACGCCAAAATGGCGGTGACGATGGACCACACGGGGATCAGGCGCGCGTCTTCATTCACGGTTATCGATTGTGGATCGCGCATGGCAATTCAGGCCCCAACTGTTCTTTTGAAGTGCTTCAGCTTAACTTAACGCTCTAATCAGTGGACGGTCCAGCGATTTCAGAAGTTGCTTCGCTGAATTGCCTCTTACCTTTGTGCTGTTTGTGGGGATTACGAACGGCGCCGAAGCCAGCCGGCGAGGACGGCCGAGCCCAGGATGGCCGCGCAGAACAGGAAGATGAGGACGCTCAGTTGCCCGCTAAGTCCAGTCAAGCGCTCATCTTCAATCAGGGTTTCGCCGGCCCACCAAAGGAGCGGGCCAAGGAGCAGCACCACGACCAACGCAGCGGCAACAGCCACGGCCCCGGTGCGACGGCGGCCTGCCTTCTGTTCGGCGATTACACCTAACGATGCCATGACCACGCGGCGCGTCTTGTTTGCTACCGCGGAATCTCTGGCGGCCTGGCGGCCTGCCAGAGCTTCGACCAGGTTCGGGTCAGGATTCGTGGATGGGTCAGTTGCCGGGCCAGGCGCCGGCCAAGGTGTTTTCACACCGCCTCCTGGCGGCGGGTGTAGGCATGCTCGAGCATCGGCTTGATGGCTGCCAGTCCCCTGTAGAGTCTCGATTTCACGGTGGAGAGCGGGGCGCGCGTGACCTTGGCGATCTCTTCGAGCGACATTTCTTCGTGGAAGCGGAGCACCAGCACTTCGCGATAGAGCGTGTCCAGCTGGAGAAGGGCTGCGGAAATGTGCTCACGGTCTTCGACGTTGACGCTGCGGTCGAAGGGCGTGGGCTGCCCGTCGGCGATCTCGAAGCTCATTGGCCGATCATCTTCCGAGCCGGCCTCAAACAACTCGTCGAGGCTCGTCATGGTGCGCTTGCGGCGCTGGTCGATCATGAGGTTGCGGGCGATGGTGAAGAGCCAGGTTTCGAAGCGAGCTTTGCCATTGAACTGCGCGCCGCGGGTCAGCACGCGCATCCAAACTTCCTGGAATAGATCTTCTGCCATTTCCCGGTTCGCTGTCAGATAGAGCAGATAGCGCAGCAGGCGGTGTTGATAACGAAGGATCAGATCGTTGAGAAGCCCAGCTTCATTGCGCTTCAAGCCTTCGGCGATCAGCAGATTTTCCTGCCGCACCAGTTCGTCGGCGTGGCTGACAGAACCGGGGCCAAAGAGCGCGCGAACTCCACCAACAGTGGTCATCGTATTCAATTAGACGACAAAATCGGCTAGCCGGCCGCGTCAAAATCGCTTTTGCAAGGGAAGACGCTGTTTTTGACGGGAACGCGGGGGCGGGTCATTCACCGCATTTTCGCCTGGCCACCCGCAGGCATTCCTCGACGGCTCCAGCGGCTCGGCGCTCGCGGCCTTGTACGGTCTGCTGGAAGAAGATGCCGAACAGGTGATTGCGGCGCTGGATGGGCGTCATTGCGTTCCATCCTGCCTGGGCCAGGGGCTGGCGGGCAAAGGCGGCCCGCAAAATGGGAGGCGTTTCGGTTTCGCCATCCATGGCGAGCATCAGGCTTTCGGCCATTTTTTTTGGCGCGTATCTGTCTGGTGACGCTGGATTTGGCCTGATCGACGAGCTGGCCAATGCCCTTTCGCTGCGACGGGCTCAGCCGCTCGAACCAGCGGCGGAGGCTGCGATCACGGTTCAGTGCCGGAGCAGTTCGGGCGGTTGGGTGAAGCTTCGCTTTTCCAGGTCGGGCTCGAGCTGAATGCGGACCGTATCGCCGGGCCGGGCTTTGGCGCCGGCCTGCATGCGCTTGTTGACCAGGAGCGTCAGACCGGAGCCTTTCGGGCCGGGAAAGAGCGTGGTGCGGAATGCGAATCCGTTGATCTCACCGGAGACGCGACGGTTGCGCCAGCCGGGCCAGGCTTTTTTGAGGTCCAATGGGATTCGCGCGATGACCCAATGCAGGTTGGTGCCGGTCGATTCCAGCACGGCGCGAAAGGACTTGAGCGTGTTCTTCATCGGGTGGGTCTGGTGTGTCGATGGAGGGGGTGCGTGCTCCACCGATGTCATCGACACTCTAAACTATCCTTTATGGATGTTCTCTACGGCCTCCACCCGGTTGAGGAGGCTCTCAAGGCCGGCCGCCGCCGCTTTGATCATGTCCTGGTGGCACGCGAGCGGCAGGACGACCGCCTCTCGCGGTTGGTGTCGGAGTGCCGAGAAGCCGGGGTTCGGGTGCGATCTGAAGCGCGCGAGCAACTGACGCACGTGGCGGGCACGACGGCGCACCAGGGAATTGTCGCGCTGGTGAGACCACAGGAATTCCTGGCCCTGGAGGATTTATTTGAACCTGCGGCAGGGCACGACGGCGCTGCCAGGCTGATTCTCGCGCTCGATGGAATCGAGGATCCGCAGAATCTGGGCGCCTTGCTGCGGGTGGCCGATGGGGCCGGGGTGGATGGGATCGTGCTGACGGAACGGCGATCGGCTCCGCTGAGCCCTGCCGCGGTGAAAGCAAGCGCGGGAGCGGCCGAGCATCTACGCATTGCGCGGGTGGTGAACCTGGTCCGTTCGCTTGAAGAACTGAAGCGCCAGAACCTCTGGGTGATTGGGCTCGAGGAGCGCGGCGAGACGGACTACGACCAGTTCGACCTGACCGGCAACTGCGTTCTGGTGCTGGGACGCGAAGGCGCAGGGCTGCACGATCTGGTGCGCCGCACCTGCGATCACCTGTTGCGGATTCCCATGGCGGGCGGCGTGAGTTCGCTGAACGTTTCCGCGGCAGGAGCCGTCGTGCTCTACGAAGCGTTCCGGCAGCGACGCCAGGCGAGGCGCGGAACGGGTGCCGTCGTCACGGCTCGCCCCGATGCGGTCGCCGCGTCCAAACCAAAGAAACAGAGAGGCCTCGGTTCATGAAGTTTTCTCTTGCCCGCAGAGCGGCGAGCATGATCGCCAGCGTGCTGATTAGTTCCTGCTGGGCACAAACGGCACCTTCCACGCCTTCGGAAGTGCAAACGCAGGAGCCTGTCTCGAGCGGGAAGGTTATTTTCTCGCGATCCACGGACGCCAACGGAAACGTGACAACGCAGGTTGGTCCCGCGGCAAACGCGCCGAAGATCGAGATGGCGAAAGAGCCCGTGGTCGACGACGATGCGCGGCGTGCCGCGACGATCACCGCACTGGATCTGGATGTGCGCCTCAATACGGCATCGCACCAGATTGCGGTTCGCTCCCTCGTGACGGTGCGCAACAGCGGCAAGGTTCCTTTGACGCATGTTCCGCTGCAGGTCTCATCGTCGCTCAACTGGGAGCAGATTCGCGTGACCGGGAAGAGCGTGTCGTTTACGGTTGCGACCTTGAATTCGGACGCCGACCACACCGGGCGGCTGCACGAAGCAGCCGTGCCGCTGGGGGAGCCGCTCGCGCCTGGCGCGACGGTGAATCTTGATGCGGCTTATTCCGGAGAGATTGTTTCCGCGGCACAGCGGTTGCTCGCCATTGGAACGCCGGAAGATCTAGCGGTTCATTCAGACTGGGATGAAATATCGGTTCCGTTTACGGGGCTGCGCGGATTTGGCAACGTGGTGTGGTATCCGGTGTCGAGCGTGCCAGAAATCCTGGGAGACGGCGCGCGCCTCTTCGATGAAATCGGACGGCAGAAACTGCAAATGACCGGGACGCACTTTACCTTGCACCTCACGGTCGAGTATCCGCACGGGCAGCCGCCGACGGTGGCCGCGATCAACGGGCATCAAGCGGTGCTCAGCGTGCACGATTCCGGCGGGCTCGATCAGGATGTAGCGGGTACGGCGACGGCCGGTGTCGAGAATCAGACGCTGGGCTTCGAGGCGCCGAGTATCTTCGTTGCGGATCGCAAACAGAATTCAGGCCAGCATCTCAGTGCGTGGGCACTCCCTGAGGATCAGGCCGATGTGCTTGCGTGGAACGACGCCGCATCCGCGGTGGCTCCGTTCATTCAGAACTGGCTTGGCTCGAATGTGCACTCGCAACTCATGCTGATCGATTTGCCCGATCCGAAGGATGCGCCGTTCGAGACGGGCAACCTGCTTGCGGTGAGCCTGCACGCGGTCGATGAAAACGGGCTCGAGAATGCCATGGTGCACGCGTTGACCCACACATACACACAGCGTGAATCTGAGCCGCCGCCGGCATGGCTGAGCGAAGGCGTTGCTGCGTTTCTCGAGTCGCTATGGGTGGAAAAATACCAGGGGCGCGAGCGGGCTCTTGATTTGCTTGAGGCGAATCGCGCGGCGCTCGCATTGGCTGAGCCATCGAGTCCAGGAGAGAGCGCAGGCGAGCCTTTGGCGCGGGCGATTTCGCCGGTGTACTACCGAACGAAGGCGGCCTACGTGCTGTGGATGCTGCGCGAGCTTGCCGGTGACGATGTACTGCGAACCGCATTGAAACAGCTCTACTCTGCGACACCGATTCAACCGGAGTCCGCGAAGAGCCCGGCCGGCAATGCGCTTGCCGATCTGCTGCGGCAGGCCGGCGTGCAGCGCGATCTTTCCTGGTTCTTTGCCGATTGGGTGAATGCCGATAAGGGACTGCCGGACCTGAGCATCACGAGCGTCTTTCCCAACGCGGCTAAGGGTGGAACGTATCTTGTTGCGGTCAACGTGGCGAACGCGGGGTATGCGGCGGCAGAAGTTCCTATCACCGTGCGAACCGCGAAGACCCAGGTGACGCAGCAGGTGATGGTGCCGGCACGCGGCAACGTGGTGCAACGCATCCTGGTGATAGCGCTGCCCACTCAGGTCCAGGTGAACGATGGGTCCGTCCCGGAAACGCAGGCCAGCGTGCACGTCACCGACATTCATGCAGACGCGGCATCGACCGCGAATTCAAGCAGCCCACCGCAATAAGGCAGCAACGCCGCGAACAGACAGAAGCTAGGCTGCCTGGATGCGGAAGCCGTCGGGATCCTTGCCGCGCACGCGCCGCCACCACACCTGGAAGTTCGGCACGTTTACGGTAATCAGGAAGAGGCGGCGTAACTTGCCCGGCGGGCAGCGCAGCGGTCGAACTCCGTGCCACGAATGCGGGGTGCGCTGAAAGAGCAGGCTGCCGTTGCCGCGCGGCTCGATCGAGGCCGCTGTTTTCAGCTGGTCGAAGCTTGGGCCGGAATGCGTCGGGAATTTGCGTTCGCTGTCGAGAATCAGGATCTGGCCGCCCCAGGCCGCATCCCAGTCGTCTCCGGTATTGAAGTAGAAGATGTGCGTCGCGAGCTTACGCGCCGCGTCGCAATGCGGCGACACCGCGCAGCCTTCCCACGCGTAGTACCACTCAAACGTGGGAATGAATGTGTGTGGCCCGAGCATGCGGCGAAGGAACGATTGATAGACGGGCCCCTTCAACTCGGCGATGAACTCCTTCCAGGGTTCAGCAATATCGAGTTCGGGATGGTAATGCAGCAGAAAGCGGTCGTGCGGAGCCTGGCCATAAGAGCGCTTGATGCCTACTTGTCGATCGAAGCCATCCACGGGCGGCAGGCTGGCGCGAAGCCGCTCGTAGCCTTCCGGCGTAAGAGGCTCCGCGATGTTGACCCACGGATACGGCAGCTGGTTTTGGAAGGCTTCCTGCGACAGCTCTTCGAGGCGGTTGCGATTCAGATATTCCATGTTGCGCTCCGGGCGGCCGCGTTCCTCATTGCGGCCACGGCAGTAGCGTGATGGCCGATGGGAACACAGGTCTGTGACTGCGAGCACGCTGGACGGGATCGTCCCGGGTGATGGATTCATCCGGTGCGACGCTCGCGCAATTCTGATGCTCCACCGCTGATCGGATTTTGAGAGATCGCGAGGCCTAGGGGCCCGCGACATACAGACTCTTTTGCTGTTCTTGACGCTTCTTTTACGTTCTGTCATGAAAGAATCTGGGAAGTGACCCGCGACATAGCGACCTCGATCCTTACCCCGGGACAGATGCTCGATCACTACCGGATCGAAGCAGTTGTTGCGCGTGGAGGCATGTCGGAGCTCTACAAAGCCACGGACACCCGATCGGAGCGTGCCGTGGCGTTGAAGGTTCCCCTCCCGGAGATGCAGGCGGACACAGTGCTCGTCGAGCGTTTCAAGCGCGAAGAGGAAATCGGGCAGCTCTTCGATCATCCCGGAATTGTGAAGACCTTCGATGGTGAGGAACGCAGCCGGGTCTACATGGTGCTTCAGTGGGTGGACGGGCGGCTTCTCCGCGCGATTTTGAATGAGGAAGGGAAGCTGCCGGTCGAGCGATCGGTTGCCATTACATTGCGAATCTGCGACGCGCTCGACACAATGCACAAGCATGGAGTGGTGCACCGCGACTTGAAGCCGGAGAACATCATGGTCGACGCCGATGATCAAATCAAGCTCATCGACTTCGGGATCGCCATGAAAGAGGATGCGCGGCGGCTGACATTCGTGAATTTGTCGGCAACGCTGGGGACTGCCGACTACATCGCGCCGGAACAGGTGAAAGGGCAACGTGGCGATCAGCGCAGCGACATCTACGCGACGGGAATCATGCTCTACGAAATGCTCACCGGACAGGTGCCATTTACCGGACCGAGTCCTCTGGCATCGATGAACGAGAGGCTGCTGCACGATGCTCCCGCTCCGAGGGACCTGAACCCGGAGATCTCGCCCGAACTGCAGGAGATTGTTTTTCGAGCGCTGGAGCGAGAGCCTCGCCACCGTTATGCGACCGCGAGCGAAATGGCGTGGGATCTCGAGCACCAGGAACAGGTCGGAATCGAAGAGCGTGTGACTGGGTCAGCAGCTCGCGGGGGCCGAAAAAGAGTGAAGCGTGAGTTGCTGCTCTACGTTGCGCTTGCGACCATTCCGCTTGTGATCTTCATCCTGATGGTGCTGGTCGCCAAGAAGTGAATGTCATCGGTAGGGATCGTCGCGATGAATCACGAATTCGGGATATGCGCCGCCGCCCAGTTCGTGGAGGTCCATGCCAAGGCGCTCGCCGTCCGCATCTGCGCGGAAGGGAACCACTCGATTGAGGAGCGACAGCAATAGATAGGTGACCGGCAGGAAGAGACCCAGGAGGGCGGCGATGCCGATCAGCTGAGCCAGCACCTGGCCCGATTCTGAGGCGAAGATGCCGGCGGCAAAGAGTCCCCAGAGCCCCGCTGCGCCATGGACTGTGATCGCGCCGGATGGATCATCGATGGAAAGCGCGAGCTCGAGCACTTCGACCAGCAGCGGGGTGAAAATGCCGGCGACGAGTCCCGCCGCCAGCGACTCAATGGGATTGGCGACGCCCGCGCATGCTGAGGATGTGACCAGGCCGGCTAGCCAGCCGTTGGCGCACAAACTGGCGTCTGGTTTGCCAAAGCGGATTCGAGTTACAAAGAACGTTCCTGCAAGTCCTGCAGCGGCCGAGAGCAGCGTATTGACGGCGACAACCGGAATGACGGACGGGGCCGCGCCAATCCACAGCAATGCACCGGTTGTATTCCAGGCGAGCCATCCAACCAGTGCGAGGAAGCAGCCAAAGAGAACGAAGACGGCGGAGTGTCCCGGCATTGCGGTAGAGACTTCTTCTTTGGGGAATTTCGCCTTGCGAGGACCGGAAAGCCAAACCACAACGAGGGCGGAAAGACCGCCCAGCGAGTGAGAGGCGCTCGCGCCACCTGCGTCTGCGAAGCCTGCGCCGAGGGAAAAATTGATTCCCAGTTGCGCCAACCAGCCACCACCCCAAACCCAGTGCGCGGCGGCGGGAAAAATGATGAGGGCAAGAACCGCGGCGGATGCGATGCCTCCCGCGAGCCTGAATCGGTCTGCGCCTGATCCCCAGGCAATCAGGACGGCCATCGAGACGGACAAAAACTCAAAAAGGATCGCGAGCTGTTCGTGGGGAGAGGCCTGCGCCAGACCCGCGAGAAGGAAGGGGCCATTTCCGAGCCAATTCCAGAGTTTTCCATCGAACTGGAAGGCATGACTTGAGGATCCACTCGCGAATCCAGAGCCGACGATGGCGAACGCGATGACTGCGACGGAGACCACTGCGAGGCTTCCCAGGAGGGACTGCGCAGCCGAACGAGAGCGTCCGAGGCCTGTATTCATCAGAGCGACGCCAGCCAGGGCCAGCGGCGCAAGCATGAGAAGCGCAAGCGCCAGCATATAAGCAGAGGATGAAAGCGGTGGTACCGCGGAGGGGCTCACGAGCGCGTTCCCCTGCTGGAGCGCATGTGGCCTCGAATGGCGACCGCGAAGCCCAGACATTCAACCGCCAATCCGCTCAGGATGAAGAGCGTCCGTGGCGTGGAGGGCGGAAAGAGCAGGATCGCGGCAACACACAGGATGAATCCCGTCGGCATGACCAGCAATCCCGCATATTTCATAGCCGTGTTCGGCGCCCCCGTTGTTAGTGCTCCCCTGAAGATGAATTGACCAGACCGGTGCGGCGATCCGGTTCTGCCGGGCGGAAAGAATGTCACTGCCCAATATATAAGGATTGTGTCTGGCAAGAGAGCATAAAACGGCGCAGTCAAAGCTGACTGCGCCTCAAGTTTTCCCGTGCCGCCGCAATCGCTGCGCTAGAACAGGTTCCAGAGCGACTGGTTGTAGACCTCGTGGTGGTACTGCACCTCGGAGGGCTTCACGAAGGTTCCCAGTTCGCGCGGCGAGCGGTCGGCAGCGGCCTGCTTCAGATCCACGTAGCGGCCCTGCACGTCGGCGCCCAGGATCTGTCCGATCCAGCTCGAGCCCTTGAAGTCCTCGATGGCCTGCTGGATGTGGTCGGGCAG